>Ga0209992_10000918_pt1 | contig 35214 bp, 21 predicted proteins | sample 2SBtaG_2_FD_182564 | JGI IMG/M metagenome (GOLD analysis project Ga0209992, IMG submission 182564) | Deep subsurface microbial communities from Kolumbo volcano to uncover new lineages of life (NeLLi) - 2SBTROV12_ACTIVE470 metaG (SPAdes)... | ecosystem: Environmental > Aquatic > Marine >...
TTGCGCACAGCTGCCCCCGCGGCCCAAACGCGGCTGTTGCTGCTGCTGTCGGCGTTGTTGTGCAGCGGCTGTGGTCCCGCAGAGGGTCAGCTTCCGGAGTCGCAGGCTGCGGAGGGCCAGGGCTCCCGGGCCAGCTCGATGCAGCGCTCCGCAGCCTATGGGGAGGGGCAGAGTGGCGTCGCCCAGGGTGCCTCCAAGGGTGTTGCTCCCGGTGCTGCGCTGGCGGCCCGCTCCCCGCGATTCGAGGATGTGGCGACCCAGGTCGGGCTGAACTTCGTCCACGACAACGGCATGACCGGCCAGTACTACTTCCCCGAGATGACCGGGGCGGGGGCTGCCGTGTTTGACTACGACAACGACGGCGACCTCGATGCCTATCTGGTGCAAGGCGGTGCCTTGGGCCCGGACGGCGAGGCGGGCCGTGGCCTGCTGGCCCTGCCTCCCGATCAGCCCCCGGGAGACCGGCTCTTCGCCAACGACCTGACCGAGGGCGGCCGTTTGCGCTTCTCGGACGTGACCGAGATCAGCGGCCTTGTGGCCCGGGGCTATGGCATGGCCGTGGCCACCGGCGACGTGAACGGCGACGGCGCGGTCGATCTGTTCGTCGCCAACCTCGGCCCGAATCAGCTCTTTCGCAACAGGGGAGACGGGCGCTTCAGCGATCATTCGGCAGACCTGGGCAAGCGACCATCACGGTGGAGTTCTGGGGCCTCGTTCTGCGACCTCGACCTGGACGGTGATCTCGATCTCTACGTTGTCAACTACGTCACCTTCGATCTGGAGCGCAACCCGACCTGCTACGCCAGCAGCAGTCGCCGGGATTACTGCGGCCCCTCTGCATTCGAGGGCCAAGGCGACGTCCTGCTGCGCAACCTGGGTGACGGCCGTTTCGAGGAGGACACGCTCGCTGCTCTGGGCGCGTCCCATTCAGGGCCGGGCCTGGGCGTGGTGGCCAGCGATGTCGATGACGATGGCTGGCCCGACCTGTTCGTGGCCAACGACGGGACCGCAAACAGGCTCTGGCTCAATCAGCGTGACGGCAGCTTTCTCGACGATGGCTTGCTGGCCGGAGTGGCCCTGAACGGTCAAGGCCAGGCCGAAGCGAGCATGGGCGTCGATGTGGCCGACTGCGACGGGGACGGCGACGATGACCTCTTCGTCACCCACCTCGCCGGAGAGACGAACACGCTCTACATCAATGACGGAGGCGGCCTGTTCGTGGATGGCACCAGCGCGTGGGGGTTGGGATCCCCCAGCCTGCCGGTCACCTGCTTCGGCACCGCCTGGCTCGACGCTGACGGTGACGGTTGGCTCGATCTGTTCACCGTCGGTGGGGCCGTGCGCCTGCTCGATCAGCGCCTGAACGCAGGTGATCTCCATCCCCTGGGACAGCGCAAGCAGCTCTATCTGAGCCAAGCTGGCCAACGCTTCGAGGAGCTCGCCACTGGAGGCAGTGACGTCTTTCAGCGCCTCGATGTCGGCCGCGGCCTGGCCGCCGGCGACGTGGACAACGACGGGGACGACGACGTGCTCGTGGCCAACAACGGGGGGCGAGCACAGCTGTTGCTCAACAAGACAGACACGGGAGGCTCATGGGTGGGGCTGCGACTGGTCGACGGTCAGCCGCCCCGTGATGTGTTCGGCGCGAAAGCCAAGGTGCAGCTCTCCGACGGCAGCTCCCAGTGGCGCAAGGTGCGCACCGATGGCAGCTTCGCCTCCGCAAGAGACCCTCGGGTGACCGTGGCGTTTCCACCCGGCCTGTACGTGACAGGGCTCACCGTGGTCTGGCCAGGGGGCGAGAGCGAATCCTGGGCTCCTTCGATCTCGGGTCGCTACACCACCCTGATCAAGGGCACCGGCGCACCGGCCAGTCCCGATGACCGCGGCGCGGACCGATGAACGAGAGCACGCGCCTGGTCGCACACGGACGAGGCATGGGGCCGCGGGGCGTGGCCACCCTCCTGGTCTGCTGGGTCTTGGGCGCTCATCCGTCGCTGGCTGCAGTGACGCTTCAGGACGGGGGCGCAAGCCTCGCCGTGCAGGGCCGCCTCCCGCCGATCTCTTCGCCCCGTCTGGACGATCTGGAGCAGGCCGTGCAGCACCAGCTCCTGGAAGCCCGGGCGACCTTCGAGACGTTGTTCGCACGTCCAGACAATGACGCTGCCACCTTGGCTGATGCCTACGGCCTCCTGGGCCAGCACTACCACGCCTATGATCTGGGTGAGACCGCCCTCGGCTGCTACGAACGGGCGGCGTTGCACGGTCCACGAGATGCTCGCTGGCCCTACCTCATGGCCGATCTGGCGCGAAGGCGAGGCGATCTTGAACAGGCCGCCACCCATTACCAGACGTGCCTGGCTCTCGCCCCTGAGGACATCCCAGCCTTGGTGCAGCTGGGTGAGACGCAGTGGGAGCTGCACCAGCTTGAGCACGCAGAGTCCCTCCTGGGTCGTGCGCTCGCCGCAGACCCCGCCTGTCACAAGGCCCGGGCGCTGCTGGGTCAGATCGCGCTCTCCCGTGGGCAGCATGAGCGAGCGATCGCGTGTTTCGAAGCGGTGCTTGCCGAGGTGCCGGCGGCGGACCGGCTCCACTATCCCCTGGCCATGGCCTACCGGGCGGCTGGCGACCTGGAGAAGGCCCGCCAGCACCTGGCCGTCGTGGGAGAGAGCGGGGTGGGGCTTGTCGACCCCCTGATGAGCGCGGTGCAGGCGCTGGCCACGGGAGAGCGGGTGCAGCTGTTGCGCGGCCGGCTGGCCTTCTCGGCAGGGGACTACGGTGGGGCTGCGACGGCCTTTGAACGAGCGGTGGCCGCCGACCCGCAGAGCAGCCGAGCGCGGATCAACCTGGCCACGGCCTTGGGACAACTCGGCCAGCTCAGGGCCGCCATCGCTCAGTGTCGCCTGGCCCTGGAGCTGGAGCCCGCAAACCTCACGGCCCAGTTCAACCTGGGCACCATGCTGTCCATGGCTGGTGACGACGCCGAGGCTGAAGCGCGGCTGCTGATCGTGCTCGCTGCGGACCCGGACGACGGCTCGGCCCACCGCGAGCTGGCACACGTGTTGCGTCGCAGTGATCGGCCGGAGGTCGCCTTGCTGCACTACGATGAAGCGATCAGGTTGTCTCCGGGTGACGAGGGCGCTCGGCTGGCCCAGGCAGCGTTGCTCGTCTCGGTCGGCCGATACGCCGAGGCGTTGTGGTGGCTCGAAGAGGGTCACGCAGTCTTGCCTGGGGCCGGGCAGCTCGCTGCGGCGTTGGCCAAGATCCTGGCGGCGAGTCCTCGCGCTGACCTGCGGGACGGCGCACGGGCTCTTGATCTCGCCTTGCGCGTGCACACCGCCACGGGGCAAGCTGGTCACGCCGAGCTGGTCGCCCTGGCTCTCGCCGAGCTGGACCGCTGCGACGACGCGGCACAGTGGCTCGAAGAGGCCGCCGTCGCCGCCGAGACTGCCGGTGACCTGGTCTCGAGCGAGCGCTTGCTGGCAGAGGCGGCTCGCTACGCCTCTGGGGACCCCTGCGCCGTGCAGGCGTCCCCAGGGGCGAATCGCTGAGTGTTGGCCCTGGTCACGGCGGCCTGGCGACGAACCTGGTGTGGGACGCAGGCCGGCCATGAGCCATGTAGCGACCCGGCTGACGGCTGAACTTGTCGCCAACGTGAAGGCAAGTCGGGCATACGTGTCGGGCAAAGCTCGGCTATCATGCAGCCCTCTCGAGAAAGGGCTCGGGTCGTGGGTCGGCTAGGGGCTGTCCCACAACCTGTGGCCGACACGTATCTGCGACGTTGGAGATGGACCATGGGCAATGCTGTGAGATGGACGCTCGTCTTGGCCGCGATGTTTGGCAGCTCTGCATGCCTCACCGCCCAGCAGGATGCCCAGGTCTCAAGTCCGCTGGGACTGCATGCAGCGCACCCTGTGGCCAGCGACATCGCGGTGGCCAACTACGACAGTGACAACGGGTACCTGTCCTGGGACCCGGTGGTGGGCTACGAGAGCATCGCGCTCGTGGTCGACGGTCCCGGCGATTGGCTTGAGACTCACGAGTTCAGTGCTGGCACCTTGCCCTTCCTGCGGGCCTATGGCGCCGATGGATCGCCCCTGCCTGACGGCGGCTACGACTGGGAGCTGACCCTCACTCCGCTGATGGATCCGCAGATCAAGGCGGCCCTCGCCGAGGCTCGGGCGAACGGTGCAGATCAAGTGCCCCCCGAGTTGTTGGTCGCGCAGGGGCCCAAGCGCAACGAGTTCGTTCAGTCGGGCCACTTTCATGTGCATCAGGGGCTGCTTGTGGTGCCGGGGCTCGTCGAGTTGCCGCCCCAGAGCCCGCAGCGCACTGGCTCTGGCGCGGCGCCCACGTCAGGCACACAGGGCTCCACCCCGGGCTCAGGTGGCGGGCCCACCGAAGATCCAGGCGATCAGGTGATTCTCGACGATCTCATCGTCGATGGCAGCCTCTGCGCTGGGCAGGACTGTGTGAACGGCGAGAGCTTCGGCTTCGACACGGTGCGCTTGAAAGAGAACAACCTGCGTATTGGTGCTGTGGACACGTCCAGCTCGGCCTCGTTCCCGAGCAACGACTGGCAGATCACTTTCAATGACTCATCCAACGGCGGCGCCAACAAGTTCAGCATCGATGACATCACCGGCGGCAAGACGCCGTTCACCATCGAGGCGAGCGCCCCGAGCCACTCCCTGTTCGTCGACGATGGAGGCCGCATCGGTTTCGGCACCAGCACGCCGGTGGTCGAGCTGCACCTGAAGGATGGCGATACGCCCACCTTGCGCCTGGAGCAGGACGGCAGCTCGGGCTTCACGCCTCAGACCTGGGACGTGGCTGGCAACGAGACCAACTTCTTCATCCGCGATGCCACCAACGGCTCGACCCTGCCCTTCAAGGTCTTCCCTGGCGCGCCGTCCAACGCGCTCACGGTCGAAGGGACCGGCGACGTGGGTGTGGGCACGACGAGCCCGGACGCGACCCTCGACGTGGAGAGCAGCGCGTCGTTTGTGAGCATGCGTCTCACGGCCTCCGGTGCGTCGCCCAACACCGCGGCAGACATGACCTTCACGGATGGCGGAGACAGTGGTTCCTACCGCATCAACATCCAGGACGGTGACAACCAGGAGCTCGAACTGGACCACAACGGCAACATGATCCTGAAGAGTAGCCAGTCGTTCATCAACCTGCGCTTGCAGGCTGACGGGGCTTCCCCGAACAACGGCGCGAACCTGACCTTCACCGACGGGGGCGCCTCCGGGTCCTTCCGGATCAACATCGATGGCGGCGACAACCAAGAGCTCGCCCTCGATCACGACGGCAACCTGGTCATCGACGGGTCGCTGACCACGGCCTCCCAGACCCTGCCTGACTACGTCTTCAAGCCGGACTACAAGCTGTTGTCGTTGTCCGAGCTGGCCGAGTTCATCCAGCGCGAGCAGCACCTGCCCCGGGTGCCCTCTGACGCTGACGTGCAGGCCGCGGGCTCGATCAACATGAGCGAGATGCAGCTGGCCCTGCTGGAGAAGGTCGAAGAGCTCACCCTCTACACCTTGTCCCAGCAGTCAGAGCTGGACGGCCTGCGTGACGAGAACGCTCAGCTGGTGACGCGCCTCGAGGCCTTGGAGCAGGCCCTCTCAGCCTCTACCAAGTAGGATCGACGGGCGCTCAGAGGACGCACAGGCACTCAACTCGTCGCCGACGTCGAGGGTGGCTGCTGGTCAGCCGTGGAGCCCTCGGCGGCGGTGGGCAGATGGGCGATGGAGTTGGCGTAGTACTCCAGCAGCGCGGTCTCGCTCGCCCCAGCGGCGAAGAGTCCGTCTCGTTCTCCCACCAGCCGTCGCAGTGTCAGCATGCGCAGGCCACACTCGATGGCATAGCCCCGGTCAGCTCGAGGGATATAGAGGTGGGCGCCGCCGTGTTCGAGCTGCTCCATCCTGGCCTGCACCCGGGTCTTGATCTCCAGCAAACTCAGCTGCTGTCCAGGGTCTGTAGCGAAGACCTCTGACACCAGGGCCACCGGCAGCACGGGAACCACGCGGCCGATGGCGTCCATCAGATCTTTGCCCAGGGCGCCCACGTGGGCGATGCGCTCTTCTTTTGGCAACGCCTGCGGGTCGATGCCTCTTTGCTTGAGCCAACCCTGCAGTGAGAGGGGTGAGCCGAAGTTCACGCAGGCGTAGCCGAAGCGGTGCCACTTGCTGCGCACCATCATCCACAGGTTGCGCGAGATGAACGAGAGCGTGGTGGCCAGCGCTCGGATGCGGCCCACTTCGGGGCGCTCACCCTGTGCCGAGAGCAGCAGGGTGCGGTCCTCGAAGGTGCGATCGTAGTTGAGGCCCACGGGGACGAAGACCACGTCTCGTGCGCCGCTCGCGTCGAAGTCCCGGACCATGTAGTCGAGGATGCCGAGGCGCGGTTCTTGCAGATGGCCGTCCCGGGTCAGCCGCCCCTCGGGAAAGACGGCCTGAGTGACCCCTGAGGCCGTGGCCATCTGCACGTAGCGCTCGAGCACTTTGCGATACAGGGCGTTACGGGAGCGGCGACGCACGAAGTACGCGCCCATGGCTCGCACCAGCTGTTGCAGGGGCCAGATGCGGGCCCACTCGCCCACCGCGTAGGAGAGCGCCGTGCGGGACGCGGCCAGGTACGAGACCATGACGTAGTCCATGTTGCTGCGGTGGTTCATGACGAAGACCACCGCCGTGCCCGGCGCGAGGTCGGCCAGACCCTTGTCGTCCGTGAAGCCCAGGCGCAGGCGGAACAGCGTGCTGGCCACCTTTCGGGAGAGCCAGTAGCCGAAGGCGAAGTAGGCGTAGGCGTTGAACGCGGGGACGATCTCTCGGGCGTAGCGTTCGACCCTGGCCAGGGCCACGTCCCGGGGCATGTCTTCTGACTCGGCGTAGGCGTCCATGGCGGCCAGGACCTGGGGGTCGTAGAGCAGCCGGTCGATCAAGACCTGCCGCTTGGTCAGCTTGAAGGGCTGGATGCGAATGTGCAGGCCCCGGTCGACCCGCTCCAGCACCCGGTGGACCCGACGGCGCAAGAACCAGCGCGCGCTGGGGAGCAGGAACACCGTCAAGGTCGCCCACCCGGCGAGGGCGACGAGAGAGAGCAGCTGCCAGAGCGGAAGGGTGACGGGGTCGTTCATGTCCGCTGGCCAGAATAGGGGGCCGGGAGCTTGTGGGGAAAGCGTCGCACCCTGAACAGGGCTCGATGGCGCCGGCGCCGCGGCCATGGCCAGGATGACCACGGTCCGGTGGAGCCTCTGCGGGGGAGCTGCTAGAGTTTCGCCGATGAAACGCCGCCTGCTCTCGCTGTGCCTTGGAGTCCTCGTCGCCTTTTTCGGCCTCGAGGGGCTCATGCGCGTGGTGATCGCCCTGGGCGATGGGGTTCCCGACGCCACCACCGAATCGCAGGAGAACGAGTGGGAATGGGCGGCTGAGCACCTGGAGGCGGGCACCGCCGTGTTCGACAGCACCCTGACCTACGACCCACGCTTCGGTTGGCGCAGCCGGGCAAACCTCGACACGGAGCAGCTGGGCACGAACTCCGAGGGTTGGCGTGGGCGAGCGGAGCACAGCCAGCCCAAGGCCCCGGGCGTGCGCCGTCTGTTGCTGGTGGGTGACAGCTACACGTTCGGTGCGGGCGTGGCCGACGAGGAAGCCTTTGCTCACGTGCTGGGTGTCATGCTCGGCCCTGGCTGGGAGGTGGTCAACATCAGCGCGCCGGGGTGGGGCACCGACCAGCAGATCCTGGCCTTCGAAGAAGAAGGGCTGGGCTACGACCCGGACATGGTGGTGCTCGGCTTCTTCGTCCGTGACTACTCACGCAACCTGCTCTCGTTTCGCCAGTACTTCAAACCGCGCTTCGCGCTGGAGGGGAACGGCCTGCGCCTGGTGGGCGGCTCCGTGCCCACACCTGAGGCTGTCTTTGACGAGTACGTTGGCGGCGAACGGCAAGTGGGTGGCAGCTGGTACCGCAGCCGCTTCATCGACAAGTGCATCGGATCCTGGCGCAAGTTCAGCGATCGGAACATCCACAGGGGGGCCGTGGGCTGGGAGCTCGTGGCTCGGCTCATGGAGCGCTTTCACAAACGCACCGGCGCAGAAGGCATGGACGCCTTGTGGATGGTCATCCCCACCGACGAGACCGTGGCTGGCACCGCTGATCGCTACATCACCTTGGCCGGCCTCTGCGAAGAGCAGGCCGAAGCGCTGGGGCTCGAGCTCTTGAGCCTGACGCCAGAGATCATCGAGCACAATCGTCTGCATCCCGATGAGTTGGTCAGCCGGCCCGCTGAGTTGGGCGGCCATTTCTCCCCCGCTGGGCATCGGCTGGTTGCGGAGCAGATCCATCGCTGGGTCTTGGCGAAGGGCGGCTGACCAGCCCAGCGTTCGCCTGCAGGGCGCATTCCGCACAGCGTGACAAGGCTGGTGGCCCGCCGGGGGCGGTGAGCGGCGCTTGCTGGGGTTGAGCTGCAGCTGACAGCCGCTTGTGTGACCTCCCTGTCACCGTCCGCTACACACCGACGATGCACGTGGATGTCCCAGGGCCAGCCCGTTCCGAGGCGCGGGTGAGTGGTCATCGCTCCCTGGTGGACGCCCTCGGGTCCTTGGCCGGATGCCGACGAGGAGACGACCCATGTCACAGCAGCTCACGCTGATCGCACGTCCTCCCGAAGCGACGCTGGAACAGTCCCTTCGCGAGCTGTTGTCCAACGCGCCCTATCTGGGGGTGGCCCTGGCACTGCATCTGTTGGTGTTGTTGGTGTTTCTGAATCTGACGGTTGAGCTGCCAGAGCTGGAGGTGGGCACGATCGTTCAGGCCAGCGTGCCGCCGGCGCCCCCCGAGGTGGTCACGATCCCCGACCCTGTGGAGCCGCCGGAGTTCATGGACCCGACGGCGACCTTCTCGGAGGATCCTCTGCCCACCGAAGTGAGCGCCGAGCCGACGCTCCTGCCCAGCGACCTGCCGCCCAGCAACGCGCTCTCGGCCTCCATGGGCGTCGACTCCGTGCTGGGCCTGGGCAGCGGGCCTGCGGGCGACTTCGGCGGGGGCGGACGGGGCGGTCACGGAACTCACCACCCCGGGGAGCCCAACGTGCAGGCGGGCCTGGCCTGGTTGGCGGCCCATCAAGACCCGGCGGGCTTCTGGTCGGCCAACGGCTTCGAAGACCAGTGCGGTGTCCTGGGTGCCGATGGCCCATGCGGTGGACGGGGCAGCCCGCGCTTCGATGTGGGCGTCACCGGCCTCGCCTTGCTGGCCTTTCTTGGCGCCGGACACACGGACCGCCACGGCGACTACAAGGCGGTGGTCAAGGACGGCCTGCGCTACCTGAGGGACATCCAGGCCAGCGACGGCAGCATGGAGTCGCCCAGGAGCAGCCAAGGCACCTACGACCACATCATCGCCACCCTGGCGCTCTGCGACGCCTATCACTACAGCCGCTCACACAAGCTGCGGGGGCCCGCGGAGGCCGCCTTGGCCCACATGTACGAGCTGCGCACACCCGGCTCGGGCTGGCGCTACGGTCCAGATCACGAGACCGCTGCGATCCCGGGGCAGTCGGCGGACACGTCGGTGACCGGTTGGGCCATGCTCGCCATGGCAGAGGCCAAGCGCGCGGGTCTGCGCTTCGAGCCAGCGGCCATGGAGGACGCCCTGCTCTTCCTCGACGAGATGACGAGCCGCGACACCGGGCGCACGGGCTACGTGCATCCCGGTGGCAACTCGGCTCGGGAGGACGGTCTCGAAGTGGTCTTTCCGGCCGAGCAGTCCGAGGCCATGACGGCCGTCGCCCTGCTCTCGCGCATCTTCGCCGACCCGGATCTGGCCCGCCCCGGCCATCGCGAGCTGATCGAGAAGGGCGCGGATCTCCTGGCCGCCTTGCCGCCGATCTGGGATGACGATCGCCCAGGCCGTCGTGACTACTACTACTGGTACTACGGCACCTACGCCCTGTACCAGGTGGGCGGCAAGCGCTGGCGCCAGTGGGAGGCGGCCATCATCGAGTCCATCGCCAAGCATCAGCACCGGGACGGCGAGCGGACCGGTTCGTGGGACCCGCAGCTCGATCCCTGGGGACATCTCGGCGGCCGGGTCTACTCCACGGCCCTGCTGACCCTGACCCTCGAGGTCTTCTACCGCTACGAGACGGTCATGGGCGGCTGAGGCCATGGCTGTGTGCGGGGCACGGCCTCGCTATGATCGGCGCCGTGAACAACGACTTCGAATCTCTCGCCCTCTCGCCAGAGCTGCTCGCCGTGCTGGGCGAGCTGGGCTACGAGCAGCCCACAGCTGTGCAGGCGGCGAGCATCCCCACGCTGCTGGCGGGCAAGGACCTCATCGGGCAGTCGAAGACGGGCAGCGGCAAGACGGCCGCCTTCGCCTTGCCCATCCTTCAAGACGTCAGGCTCGGCTCCCGTTCGCCTCAGGCCTTGGTCATGTGCCCTACCCGTGAGCTGTGCGCGCAGGTGGCCAGAGAGGTGCGCAAGCTGGGGCGCAGGCACCCAGGGCTCGTGGTGCTCGAGCTGATCGGAGGCCAGCCCATCGGCCCTCAGCTGGGGGCTCTGGAGCGCGGGGTGCACCTCGTGGTCGGTACGCCCGGGCGCATCCTGGATCACCTGCGGCGCGAGACGCTGCGCACAGCTGGCGTCGTCACCGCGGTCCTCGACGAGGCCGACCGCATGCTCGACATGGGCTTCGGCGACGACGTGCGGCAGATCCTCAGCGCCCTGCCGAAGAAGCGCCAGACGGTCATGTTCTCGGCGACGTTTCCGAAGTCGATCGAAGAGCTGAGCTCCAGCTGCCAGCAGGACGCGACCCGGGTGACCATCGCTGGCAGCGAAGAGGCGAGCCTTGAGATCCGTCAGCTCCGCCTCGTCACCGAAGCCAACGAGCGCTTTCATGACCTGTGCTGGCTGCTGCACAAGCATCCCCACGCCTCGGCGCTGATCTTCTGCAACTACAAGACCACGGTGGCTGAGCTGATGGGGGCCCTCTCTGCGGCGGGCCTGAGCGTGGGCCGACTCGATGGCGACCTGGACCAGTTTCGCCGGGATCAGGTGCTGGCCCGCTTTCGAAACCAGAGCCTGCGCCTGCTCATCGCGACCGACGTGGCCGGGCGGGGGCTCGATGTGCAAGACCTCGATCTGGTGATCAACTACGAGCTGCCCCAGCAGTCCGAGATCTACGTGCACCGCATCGGGCGCACGGGGCGGGCGGGCAAGAAGGGTCTGGCGATCTCGCTGACCACGGCGCGTCAGGAGGAGCGGGTGGTGGCCATCCAGAGGCTGACGGGCACGACCATGGAGACGTTGCGCCGCACCCATGGCAACGATCCGGGGGTCGAGGCGCTGCTCAAGGACATCGCCAGGCCGCCCGTGATGGAGACCGTGCTCCTCTCAGGCGGGCGCAAGGACAAGATCCGCCCCGGGGACATCCTGGGAGCGCTCACCGGCGAGGCCGGGGGGCTGAAGGGCGAGCAGATCGGCAAGATCGAGATTCAAGACCGGCTGTCCTACGTGGCCGTGGCGAGAGCCGCAGCTCAGCACGCGGTGGCCCAGCTCAACGCTGGGCAGGTGAAGGGCCGGCGTATCAAGGCCACGCTCGTGGGCACCAAGGGCGCGGGGCGATAGGAGAGTGCGGTCATGACAGCTGAGCAACCGAAGAACCCGCTCCACGGCATCACGCTCAAGGCCATCGTCGAAGACCTGGTGGAGCATCGGGGCTGGGATGATCTGGCCGACCGCATCCGCATTCGTTGCTTCACCGTCAATCCCAGCGTGGCCTCGTCGCTCAAGTTCTTGCGCAAGACGGAGTGGGCGCGCAAGAAGGTCGAGCGGCTCTATCTCGCGGACAAACGCCGGCGGGGCTGAGCATGGCAAGGCCCTGCCGCGTTCAGGGCGTGGTGGCCTGCAGGTCGTCAGAGAGCACGATGCCGCCAAAGCTCGAGCTGGCGTCGGCGATCAGGTACTGGAACTGAATCTGTGAGCCGGAGGGGACCCCCGCAGGCCACGGAGAGGCGAGGAGCAGGCCGCCCGCCGGACTCGTCTGCAGGAGGACGGGAGTGATCGACGGGACGGCAAAGAGAGTGCCTCCATAAACCGGCAGCGGCATGGAGGCGACAGAGACGAAGAGGAGAACCTGGGCGCTGGGTGGTGCGCTGGTCAGGTTCACGGAGATGAGCGAACCCGCGCTGAGCGCTCCGAGCCCCGTCAGGGCAGGGACGCCGGACACGCCGATCGTACCGCCGCCCAGGTTGTCCCAGGACCCTGCGCAGCTCGGATCGCTGAGGCCATTCTCGAACCACGAGATCAGGTCGGACGTCGAGATGGCGGAGACGATGTCCATGTCGCCGTCGCCGTTGATGTCTGAAGGTACGGCCTGTCGGCCCTTGCCCAGGACGGCCGGGACCACGTGATCGAGCCAGGCTGTGCCGTCTCCGGAGAGGTTCTCGTGCCAGGCCACGGGTGTGGTGGGGATGTGAGATTGAGCCGTGATCTCGAAGGCTGATGAGACCGCGTCGAGATCTCCGTCTCCGTCCATGTCTGCTGGAGCCACGGAGATGTACTCGCCGCCTTGGGTGTTGATCAGACGCTCCGCCCAGGTGAGTCCGTCGCCGTTGACGTTGTCATGCCAAGCCACCTTTTCATCACCAAAGGAGGCGGCCATCACGTCGAGGTCGCCGTCCCCGTCGACGTCGGCGGGGGCCACAGAGTGTGCGCCGATCGCGTTGGTGTTGATGGTGACCTGGAGCCAGTCGAGCCCGCTGCCGTCCACGCTGAGGAAGCAGCTGAGCGTGCTGTTCTGGGAGTCGGCTGCCACCACGTCCAGGAAGCCGTCGCCATTCATGTGCGCGCCTGCGACGGAGAGCATCTTGCCTCCGCTGCCGATCACGTGGGGAGCCCACACCACTCCCGCGCCGCCTTGGTTCTCATACCAGAGGACGAGACCATCCGACTCGGAGCCAGCGAGGACATCGAGATCACCGTCGCCATCGACGTCGGCTGTTTGAACGGACCGAAACGACATGGCCGCCGAGGTGATCACATGGGTGTTCCAGACGAGCCCATTGCCGCCGACGTTCTCGTACCAGGCCACAGGCGTCGCACTCAGGCCGCCGGTGACCGCGTCCATGTCGCCGTCGCCGTCGATGTCGCCGCCGCTGACGAAGTACATCTGTGTGTCAGGCGCGATGGGATGCTCGATCCAGACGGAGCCGTCTCCCGCAGCGTTCTCCTTCCAGGTGAAGGTGCCCACCAGGGCTGCGGTGAAGATGTCCATGTCGCCGTCCCCGTCGATGTCGACGCTGGCGACGGAGAACGGAAACTCGGACTGGGTGGAGACCGGGTGGTCCGTCCAGCACATCTGTGCCGAAGTGCATGGGGTCAGGGACAGGCAACAGAGGGCGAGCTGGGCTACGCGTCTGGTCCACAGGCGTGCGCGACGTCGAACGGAAACCGGTACTCTGATCCTGCGCATGGCTGGAGTCCTGCTGGTTGTCGTCTGCTTGGCGCCGTACCCGGTTGCAGGGTGATCCCTTGTGGGCGCTTTGCAGAGTCTATCACGGTCTGAAGAGCCTGCACGGAGCCCGCGATAGGGTCGGTTTTGAAAGGACTATCATGTGATCGAGCGCGAGAAGGCCTCCCAGGAGAGATGAGGTGATCGACCCGAATGAGCTGGTGCAGAGCTTCCTGGCTGCGAGCGAGTTCGCCGTGGTCGGTGCGTCGACGCACCGGGAGAAGTACGGCAACAAGGTGCTGCGCTGTTACATGCAGCACGGCCACGACGTGACTCCGGTCAACCCTGGAGAAGACGAGGTGGAAGGCCTGGTCTGCGCCGGGAGCCTGACCGAGCTGGCACGGCCCACGGCTTCGGTGTCGATCATCACGCCGCCGCGGGTCACTCTCGCGGTGGTGGAGGAGGCCGCTGCGGTCGGCTATCAGCGCTTGTGGATGCAGCCCGGCGCCGAGTCGGCGGAGGCCGTGGCACGGGCCGCAGAACTTGGCCTCGATGTGATCCACTCGGGCCCCTGCTTGCTGGTCGTGCTGGGGTATCGGGACTGAACCCTCGCCGGTTCCTCCCTTTACCAGGGCCCGGCCGGGGCGCAGGATGACGGGCCATGAGAAGCTCTCCCAGTGGACCCTCCCGGCTGCGCCTCATGGTGGTGCCGGACGCGGACGCGGCGACCGAGGTGGTCTACCAGCTCTTCGCAGCTGCGCTCATGCACCCCGCCCCACGGATCGGGCTGGCCACGGGCCGATCCTTCGCCCGCTTCTTCGACCGCGTGGTCGCCGAAGAGGTGGGGGGGCGAGCAGATCTGCGCCAGACGGCGTTCACGCACCTTGACGAGTTCCTGGGTCTGCACCCAGGGGCCGAGGGCAGCATGGTGCACGAACTGAACACGAGGTTGTTCTCCCGCCTGGCGGGGGGCGTGGCCGGGTTTCACCCTGTGCCCGCTGATGGCGTCGACCCCATTGCCGAGCTGGTCGCGCTGCTTCAGTCTCTCCCTCCGCTGGACCTGCAGCTGCTGGGCATAGGGCAGAACGGCCACGTGGCCTTCAACGAGCCCGGTACGCCGTTCTCAGTGCGAGCCCAGGTGAGCTCATTGCACGGGCAGACCGTCGCGGCCAACGGCGCTCGGTTCTCCGCCATGCTGGGCTCCGAAAGGGCGCTCACCATGGGCCCTCAGGCGATCTTGGATGCGGGCCAGATCGTGCTCCTGGCCACGGGAGAGTCCAAGGCCGAGGCGGTCCGGGCCATGCTCGAAGATCCGATCTCGCCCGCCTGCCCCGCGTCCCTGGTGCGCTTGCATGGGCAGGCCAAGGTCGTCCTGGATGCCGCCGCTGCCGCCGAGCTCACGGAGCGTTCGTGGTGGGCGCCGACACGGCTGCCGGAGGTCGTGTTGCGCACTCCCGACCTCAATCCTGAGGGCCCCGTGGTGGTGATCTCTCCCCACCCCGACGACGGGTCTCTCTCTTGTGGTGGGCTCCTCGCCTCGCTGCCACCGTCGGTAGAGAAGCACATCCTGACCTTGACGACGGGCGCGAGGGCCCGCACCCCAGGCGGCGCATCAGCCCAGGCGGTGGCGGCGCTGCGAGAAGCCGAGGCCCGAGAGGAGGCGCAGATCCTGGGCTGCGGCGCCTACTTTCTGCGCGGGACGTTCTACGACTCAAGAGCCTTCGAGAAAGATGACGTCGACCGCCTGCTCGCAGAGCTGTTGCGTCTCCGCCCCGCGTGGCTGCTGGCCCCGGCACTGCACGACCCTCATCCCACCCATCGTTTGGCCCGTCAGATTCTCGACTCTGCAGCGGAACGCCTCGTGGCCGAGACAGGCGCGCCTGTGGAGGTCTGGACGTACGAAGGCGCCTGGCACCAGCACCTCAGCTCAGCGGTCAACGCCCTGGTGGTCTTCAACGACGATGCCGAAGCGGTCAAGCTGGAGGCCGCTCGGGCCCACAAGAGCCAGCTGGCACGGGTGCCCTTCGACGAGGGCGCGGCGGCCCTGGCGCGCCTCCGCGCCGTGGGCTTCTCCGAGTCGCACCTGGGTGGCAAGGAGGTCGGCGTGCTGCGCGAGCTGCCCTTGGTCGAAGCCTACGTTCGAGAGGCCTACGGAGTGGCCTGAAAGTGGCGGTCGCCCGGGACAGAGACGCGCACCCGGGGCCGTGATCATGTTCGCCGAGGGGCCTCTCCTCGTGGGCTGTGGGGGCGCTGGTGGCGACGTGCGGTAGACTGCGCGGCTCGCTGATGCCACGCCTGATTCATCGTCCAGGCGCTCGTGGAGATCTCCTGCCTTGACCGACCGTGACACTCTTCCGTGGTGCTTGAGTGCAGCCCTGGTCTCCGTGCTGTCCCTGGCCGTGGCTTGCGGACCTGCAGAGACGGGTGATGACCCTGGCGCCGCGCCCGAGCCAGAGGGGCGCAGGCCCAACGTGGTGCTGATCATCGTCGACACCCTGCGCGCGGACATGCTGAGCAGCTACGGCCATCCCGCGGACCCCTCTCCTGCTCTGACCCGGCTCAGCGCTGGTGGCGTGCAGTTCGAGTCGGTGATCTCCCAGACCAGCTGGACCCTGCCATCGATCGGCTCGATGCTGACCTCCCAGTATCCCCGCACCTTGGGGCTCTACGCCGAGTTCGACCACGCCCTGCCCGAGCGCTTCGACGTGCTGGCTGAGCTGCTCCAGAGCAACGGCTACGCGACCTTTGGTGCCACGGCGAACCCGAACATCAACTCCCGGGCCCAGTTCGACCAGGGCTTCGACGAGTACGTGGACAGCATCTACGTCTTTCGCCGCTCCCGCGATGACGTGGAAGAGGGTGAGATCTTCGCCCGGGACGCGAAGCTGCATTCGGCCCGAGAACTGATGAAGAAGGCGGTCGACTTCGCAGCAGCCGCAGACCCGTCCACCCCGGTCTTTCTCCAGCTGAATCTGATGGAGGTCCATGAGTACGCCGACCTCGACATGCTGCGGCCCGCCTACCGCGAGCTGTTCCAGGGTGTCGAGGGCGCACCGTACCTGCGCATGGTGCGCCAGGTGACGGACGACATCGAAGCCTTCGTGAACAAGCTGCGGGCCCAGCCCGGTTGGGAGGACACGCTCTTCTGCATCACCAGCGATCACGGCGAAGGCCTGGGAGACCACCCGGGAGTGAAGAACTCACGGGGGCACGGTGGCTTGCTCTACCCGTCCATGGTCCACGTGCCCTGGATGCTCTTCAGCTCATCGTGGACGCCGGCAGTCCGACGGGTCACGCAGACCGTGCGCCTGCTTGAGCTGGCGCCGACCCTGCTCGAGCTGGCGGGCGTCGCCCCACCTGCTGAACTCGTCGGGGTGTCCCTGGTGCCGCTGATTGAGGGCGTGGAGGCGCTGGCTCCCCTGCCCGAGTACATCGTCACCGAGACGTATTTTCGCGACTTTCGCAAGATCTCTGCCATCGGCCCGTCATGGCAGTACCTGAACAATCGCACCCGGGTGCAGGGGCTGCCGGTGCACGAGCTACAGGCCCGGGCCGAGACCCCCAACGGGGCCGAGACGGATGTGGCCGCCGATCACCCAGAGGTGCTCAAGAGCATGCAGCGCTTCGTGTCCCTCTGGGAGTCCCAGCACGAAGAGGCCGAGTCGATTGCGGTGGGGGCAGAGCTCACAGACGAGCTCCGTCAGCAGCTCAACGCCATTGGCTACACCCGCTAGCCTGCTGCGTGGCCCCCGGGTATGAGACCCGGCCGCAGCAGAAGCTGGTGAGAGACTGCTGGCTGGCTGTGGGCAGAGCACCTTGCTCGACGCGCGGCACTCTGCGCACAGCCAGCCCGCTGGGCCCTTACTCGCTGTCGCCCACGTACATGGTCAGGCAGTTCGTCATGGACACGCCCTGAGGGGCCGCTGCGTCCGTGCCCAAGGCCTGCATGAAGAACTTGACCCCGACGATGGCCGGGTCGTTGGGCATGACGAAGGGCAGGTCTACATTGCCATCGCCAGGCACGCCGAGGCCGCCGCCTGCTGGGAACTCGAGCAGGACCGTTCCGGGGCCGAGCTGAATGTGGAACTCGCCGCCGAAGAGGGTGCTCTCGTCCGCGAAGGCGCTGAGGAAGAGGAACAGCTGAGAGCCGCCCACGAAGTCATGCATCTCGACCGTGGCAGGATCGCCGATGCGAGGCTCTCCGACGCCATGGAGAGTCGGCTCAAGACCACCGGCGCCAGCGAGGGGCTCTCCGAACTCAGCGAAGGTGCCGTGGGGGAAGTGCGAACCCACAACGATCAAGGCGCTGGGGGCGCCGGCGATGGTTGTGATGACCGTGGAGGCACCGCTGTCGGGGTCGATGGTCCGAAAGACGCCGTCGGCGGAGTTGGTGTGGTAGAGCTCGGTGTAGTCCGGAGTAAAGCCGAGGGCATGGTTGGCCACCGGGCCTCCGAAGTTGCCCAACAAGACCATGTTGTTCGGGTCGGCGCCGATCATGCGGTAGAGGTCGCCCCGGGTGTTCACGATGTAGACGTCGCCGTTGTCCCGAACCACCATGGCCGACGGGTTGATGCCGGTGAGCGTGGCGTAGAGGGAGACGACTCCGGCTTCAGTGATGTGAAAGAGCTCGTTGTTGCCACCGCGGTTGGCTACCAGCAGGTCCCCGTCGGGGAGGAAGGCCATGGCGGTGGGGTTGACCAGGCCGTCGGCGGCGGTCAGCACGGTGCCGATGAAGTTGTAGTTCTCGTCGAACTGGAGCACGGTGGGCGTGCCGCCCAGGTTCGAGACGAAGACGTCACCATGGCCCGGGCCGATGACGATGCCGTTGCCGCCGAACGGGGCGGCGATGCCGTTGGCGTTCGTGAGCACCACCTCCGAGTTGAGCCCGCCGTCGAACTCAGTCACCGAGTTGTCGAAGAAGCTGGAGACGAGCATGTGCCCGTGGAGGCTGAAGCCGATGGCCGAGGCCCCGTTGAGACCGTCCGCAGCAGTCAACGTCGTGTTGACCACGCCATTGTCCACGTTGACCCGGTAGACCTTGCTGTTCTGGATATCTGAGACGTAGACCTGTCCATCTTCGAAGTGGGCCAGGGCCGCAGTCGAGAGGCTGCAGACGGCGAGCAGTGCGGTGGCGAGTTGCGTTCGCATGATGTGGGGTTCCTTGGAGCAGGTGAGTCGCGGTCGCAGGCTGGATACAGCAGCCTGCAATGGCGATCAGTGAGTTTGGGCTTGCAGGTAAGCCGTCCCCGTAGACGACATCGAGAGCACCACAGCATCTCCCACATCTCGCCGCTTGTCAAAGCAGCCTCTCACAAGGGGCTCTCACAGATCTATTGCAAAAATGTTGGCGCAAAGAGTGGCAACCCAGGACCTGTCACTTTCCCGACGACCAGGTCAAGTTAGCCCTGCTTGCGAATCTCGGGCGTGATCACCATGTCTGGCAGGGTCTGGGGGCTGAGGACCCCGTCGCGCACGAACACGTTGAGCCAGCCTTGGCCCTTGGCGAGTGGCAGGCTGCAGAGCCGGTAGTCGCGCCTGAACCGTGGGTCGCGCACGATCTCGGCCTCGCTGATGCTGAAGGCCTGGCGCCGGGCCACAGCCAGCCAGTTCTCGTCCGCTGCCAGGGCCTTGCCCGTGACGGTCAAGCGCAAGAAGACGATGGCCTCGGGTTCGCGGTCGAGCACGTAGCCCCCGTCGCCCTTGAGATGGCCTTCGAGATGCTGGGCCTGGTTCTCCCGGGGTTCGGTCATGGCGATGTAGCGATCGCTGAGCCCCATCATGTCGATGCACCGGCGCTTGGCGAAGTAGGGCACCCGGCCGGCGTTGGTCACGGCCATCCATGCGTCTGCAGGCAGGACCTCGTCGAGCTTCTTGCCCGCGGCCACCAAGCTCAGGTGCCGGTCATCCTGGTCGGCCCAGAAATTGTCGCTGGAGTAGGCGGCGGTCGTCTCGATGGAGGCCAGGGTGATCATCAGCAGCCCAGCCAGGAGGGGGCCGCGCCGAGCGCCGAGTCGCGCACCGATGAGAGACAGGGAGGACGCGGCCAACGCGCACCAGATCGCGATCACCGGCAGCAAGAACCGGTACGTCGGCATGTAGTCGCCGCCGACGTAACCCACATAGATCAGGTAGACCGAGCTGATCAGCAGACACGCTGCCCGGGCCGCTTGCCCCCGGCTCTCTCCCAGGAGAAAGTAGGGGACGACGATGAAGAACATCCCGAAGTCGCTGAGGGCCCGAAAGGAGTAGGCGAAGCCGTGCTCCCAGATGGTGGCGCCCGATCCGACCTTGGCGTGAAAGGTGTTGGGCACCCAGTCGCCGTAGGTGGAGTAGCGCCAGGCCAGGTGCAGACCCACGATGAGGCCGAAGGGCAGGGCCCGGGTCAGGGCTGACCGCAGCCAGGCAGCGAAGCGGTCTCGGCGTAGCAGGGCCGCGCCAGCATCAGCGATCTCGAGCAAGCCGAAGACGAGCATGCCCTCGGGCCGGGTCAGGGCTGCGCAGGCCAGGAAGAAGCCAGAGAGCAGCTCGCCTCGCCGGGTGCGTGTTGCGGCCACTCGGGGCAGCAGCCCGGCCATGAGCCACATGGCGAACATGCTGGTCTCCAGGCCGCCCGCCGCGTGCACGGTCTGCGTGGGCTGGACGGCGAAGAGCAAGACCCCCGCGGCGGCGAACCAGGCGCTGCCACCGAGACGGCGCACCAGCTGCGCCAACAGGAGGGCTGTCCCCAGGGTGCAGGCCAGGCCCAGGTTTGGGCCCAGCCATTCGGGGTCGATGCCTGCGCCCATGCCCAGGGCGATGATCAGGGTCCAGAGGAAGTTGGTGTAGCCCTCGACCGGTTCTTCGCCAATGTTGAAGACCATGCCGTGACCGTCGGCAAAGTGGCTGGCGTAGCGGTAGCTGATGTACGAGTCGTCTTGAGGGGCGTCGGTGAACAGCAGGGGCACCGCCACCACGACGACCAGGGCCAGCGCGAGGGCGATCAGGGACGGCACGGTCCAAGGTGTGCTGCTGCGAGGAGGGGCCACGGGAGCGGCCGTGCCGCGAGATGAAGCGTTCAGCTCAGCCCTCCTCTGCTGCGGGCAGCAGCTGGTTCTCGTTCAGGCAACGGAACAGCTCCCTGCCCACGAAGGTGGCGCCGGGTGGCGTGAAGTGGATGCCGTCCACCCTCATGAACTGGGCCCGCCGCTCCTGGGGCAGCTGCTCGAAGGTGGTGGCCAGATCGCAGAGCACCACGTCTTGCGCCTCGGCGATCTCCCGCACCACGGACACATACCGTTGGTGCAGCGGCACCAGGTCGGAGAGATCCTCGATCCATCGCTCGGTCAGGTAGGTGGGCTCCTTGCCCACCGTGTGTGTGGTGGGCGCGGTCATGAGCACAGGGATGATGTCGTGCTCCCGGGCGATCGCGACCATGGCCTCGATGTTCGAGCGAAAGTCATCGAGGGACACCCGCATGGGGCGGGATTGAGCTCCCACACGCCCCGCGTCGTCGGCTTGATGATCGACCATGTACTTGCTCACCAGCTGTGCCAGCCGCAGCTGTTGCAGCTTGAGCAGCAAGGGGGATGAGGTGAGTCGGGCTGCCGCCGCGTCGTCCACGCCGAAGCCGAGCCAGTGGTCGTTCCAGCCGAAGTAGATGGTGACGACCTTGGGGCCGATCGCCACCACGTCGGTCTTCATCTGCTGCAGACCCTGAAAGCTCGACCAGCCCGCGCAGGCCAGATTGCTGTAGTGCAGCGGCGCGGCGCCCGGAGTGCGTTCGACCTGGGCGGCCACCACCTTGCCGAACTCCCCCCAGTCGGTGCACGAGCAGCCGGTGAGCACAAGGTGGGGGGGCTGGGCCCTGGCGGCCTCGAGGCGCTCGCCGTAGTCGGGCTTGACCCACAGCAGGCGCTCGTGGGGCTTGAAGTAGTCGTTCAGCACCTCGGGGTCCGGGTAGCCGAACTTCACACCCTCGGGGTAGAGCAGAAACTTGAAGCCTGTGGCTCGCAGACCCAGCTCGCAGAGCACAAGGGCGAACAGACTCGCGCCCACGAGCAGCCCCACGCGCAAAGCCCAAGAGGGGCTGGACTGCGCTGGCGGCGTATCGATGATCTGGTCAGTCAATCGTTGCGGTCCGTCGCGGGCAGGTCTGTGCGATCGTAGCGGCCGTGGAACAGGCGGTACAGGATGTCCTCCATGCGCTGAAGCAGTCGCACGGCCGAGGGAAAACTGCCTCGTTCCATGGTGGGCAGCTTGATCGAGCGGATGCCCGCCATACTCGCCCCGGCCACGTCGGTGAGGTATTGGTCGCCGATCATGAGTGCGGCCGAGGGCTCTGAGCAGTGAGCCGCAGCGAGGGCCAGCAGCACCAGCTCGGCGGAGGGCTTCCTGACCGTGCTCGTGGGTTCAGCGCACGGATCACCGCCCAGCCACGTCTCTGTCCCACCCAGGAGCTGCTGCAGCATGGGCCCGGCCTCGCCCACAAAGCCACGCAGCACCGGGATCTCGGGGAACATCTGCCCCAGCTCAAGCCAGCGCGTGTCGCCGCAGTTCGAGAGGATCACGTGGGTCACTCCGGGCAGGGCCTGCAGCTCGGCCCAGGCCTGTGCCGGCCGGGGCGCGAGCTCATGGCAATGCCAGGGCCCGAGGGTGCCGTCCACGTCCCAGAGGATCAGCTCGATCTGCTGGTCGGCTACGAAGCTCGGCGTGATCTCGGTGATGCGCTCAGCGTGATAGGTCGGCCGCATGTGCCGCAGCACGCGCCAGAGCTGGGGCAAGGACTGACGTACCGTGGAGACCCAGTCAGCCACGGCAGTCGCCCGCCGGGTTGTCCGCCTCGCCGCCGGGTTCGTTCCTCGGCTTGGCCCCATGCTCGCTCGCCCGATGGGTCACCCAATTGCTGGCCATGGAGGCACTATGCCGTGGTCACCACAGCTCGGCAAGGGGAGTGCTTCGGCCCGGATGTGCGGCTATGCTGACCCGATCGTTCTCTCGTCCCCCTCGCCAGCTTTTGACGGTACAGGCCCATGACACGTCTTTCCGGCTGGGGCAGGATCCCGGTCGTCGAGGCCACCGAGCGTCTCTCTGAGAACCTGCTCCCCGCCTGTCGCGAGGCCGTGCTCACCCGAGGTCTGGGCCGCTCCTATGGCGACGCCTCGCTCCCCTGCCAGCCCGGTGCCATCGTCGCCGGCTCACGCCTCGCCGATCGGGTGCTCTCGTTCGACAAAGAGGCCGGGGTGATCCGGGCCGAGGCGGGCTTCCGGCTCAGCTCCCTCGACGGCCTGGTGCGCCCTCTGGGCTGGACGAGCCCGGTCTGCCCTGGCACCAGCTGGGTGACCCTGGGCGGCATGGTGGCCTCGGACGTCCACGGCAAGAACCACCACGTGGTGGGCACCTTCGGCGAGCACGTGCGGGCCCTGCGCATGCTCGTGGCCGATGGCCGGGTGCTCGACATTGGTCCCGATGTGGAGGTCGAACTGTTCAACGCGACCCTGGGGGGCATGGGTCTGACCGGTCACATTCTCGAGGTCGAGGTGCAGCTCAAGGCCATCCCCTCGCAGTGGATTCTCATGGACGAGCAGCCCGCCTCCGATCTCGATGAGCTGATACTGAAACTGCGGGAGGCCAGTGGCGAATGGCCCTACACCGTGGCCTGGGTCGACGCCCTGGCCCGAGGCCCGTCCATGGGGCGGGGCGTGGTCATGGCCGGGCGTTGGGCTGAGGCCAGTGAGGCGCCGGCCCATCCGCCCAAGGTTCGGCCCGAGTTTCGCCTGCCCGTCGATCTGCCCAGCTGGGCCCTGGGACGGTTCACCGTGAAGGCCTTCGATGAGGTTTTCTACCACTCCCATCGCCTGCGCCCGCGCCGGGGTATCGTACATCCCGTGGCCTTCTTCTACCCCCTCGACGCCTGTCTCGACTGGAACCGCATGTACGGCCGCAGCGGACTGATCCAGTACCAGTGCGTGCTGCCCGTCGACGACGACACGACCATCGTGCGGCGCTTCTTCGAGACGCTCACGGCCATCGGCGGCGCGTCGTTCCTGACCGTGATCAAAGACTGCGGTCCCGAGGGACGGGGCCTGCTGTCGTTTCCCCGGCCGGGGGTTTCGGTGGCCCTCGATCTGCCCATGCGCGGCGCGGCCACCCAGTCACTGGTCGACGCGCTCAACGAGCTGGTGATCGCAGCGGGCGGGCGGGTCTACCTGGCAAAGGATGCCCTCACCCGGCCCGAGCACCTGCGGGCCATGGAGCCCCGGCTCGACGCCTTCAACGCCGTGCGGCGCAAGTGGGACCCTGACGTCCGCCTGCGCAGCGCCCTCTCTGTCCGCCTGCTGGGTGACGAAGCATGAAGATCTTGTTCGTGGGAGCGACCCGAGGCATGGGCCGCTCGCTGGCCCGGCTCATGGCGGCTCGGGGAGACTCGCTCTGTCTGCTGGGCCGAGACGCCGAGGCCCTGGCCTTGAGCGCCAAAGACCTCGAGATCCGGGGCGCGAGTGGACCGGTGACCACCGTGCCTTGCGATCTGGCCGACGAGGGGTCCATCGTGCCTGCGGTCGATCAGGCCGACGAGGCCCTCGGCGGCTTCGACACCGTGGTGATCACCGCCGGCGTCTTCGCCACCCAAGAGGTGCTCGAACAGGACACCGCGCTGCGCGCCCGTCTGCTCACGGTGAACTTCTCGAACACGATCCAGCTCTGTGAGGCCGTACGCGGCCGGCTGCTCGAGCGCGGCGGGGGCACCTTGTGCGTCTTCTCGTCCGTGGCGGGCGAACGGGGCCGCAAGCCTGTGGGCCTCTACGGCGCCACGAAGAGCGGGCTCTCCCACTATCTGGAGAGCCTCGATCATCGCCACCGGGCCGAGGGCCTGGTGACTGTCACGGTGAAGCCGGGCTTCGTGAAGACCTCCATGACCGAGGGCCTCGACCCGCCGCCGTTCGCCGGCGAACCCGATGGGGTGGCTGTGCGAGTGTTGAAGGCCATCGACCGAGGTTGGCCCGTGGTCTACTGTCCTGCCATCTGGGGCTGGATCATGCTCGTGATCCGCTGGTTGCCCCGAGCCGTCATGCGCCGCATCGGGTTCTGATCCGTGACTGACGTGCAAGGTCTGATCAAGCTGTCCCGCCCCAAGCACTGGGTCAAGAACGCCCTGGTGCTGGTGCCCGTGCCGTTCGCCATCGCCAGCGGCGCGACCATCGACGTGCCCTCGTTTCTCATGGGCCTGTTTGGCTTCTGTCTGGTCAACTCGGCCATCTACGCCTTCAACGACACCAATGACGCGGCCCTCGATCGGCAACACGAAGAGAAGAAGCACCGGCCCGTGGCCTCAGGTCGGGTCTCGGTGGCGGCGGCGCTCACGCTCTGCTTGACCCTGCTGGCCGCTGGCCAGGCCCTGTGCTGGGCGTCAGGACACCCGGGCGTGCTGGCGATCACCTCGCTCTACGTGGTGATCAACATCGTCTACTGCCTGTGGGGTCGCGCGGTGGCCTTGCTCGACGCCTTCCTGCTCTCGTCGGGCTATGTGCTGCGGGTGTTGCTGGGTTGCGCCCTGCTCGGGGTGACCGCGTCGAACTGGCTGCTGCTCTGCGCGTCCACCCTGGCCCTCTTCTTGGGGCTGGCCAAACGTCGCAGTGACGTGGTGAGCGGCATCGATCATTCGCTGCGTCCGAGCCTTCGTGGCTACAACCTGTCGTTCCTTGATCAGGCCATCGGCATCAGCGCGGCCTTGGCTCTGATGTCGTACGCGGTGTACTGCATGGAGGCCGAGGTGCTGCTGGCCGGGCGCGAGTTCGCCACCATCCCCTTCGCTGCTTTCGGTGTGCTGGAGTACCTGCGGGCGGTGCATGTGAAGAACGAGGGTGGGTCGCCGGTCGACCTGGCCCTGTCGAGCCCGGTGCTGATCCTCTCGGGGCTGGGCTGGGTGGCGGCGACGTTCTGGAGCCTGGATTTTTGATGGGGTCGGTGCGGTCCGCCGTGCAGCTGGCAGTCTGGGGACTGCTGGTGGCCTCGCTGGCCCTGGCCTGTGGCGACGAGGCCGAGCAGCCCGACCCGCCCGAGGTGAGCGCCGAGCCCGGCTCCGCTGAACCCACAGCGAAGGGCTCGCCCACGAACAAGAAGGGGCCGGCCATCAGCTTCAAGGTGGGGCAGCAGCAAGGTCGGTTCCATGAGTACCGCACCCATCAGTTCGACGAGAACCTGACCGACGAGCAGCGGGCTCAGGTGGCTCAGCTCGAGGCCATCGGTTACGCCGAGGGCGTCCATGAGGGGGAGTTTCCCAGCGGAGTGACCGTCCACGACGCCTCGCGTGTGGCACCGGGTCTCAACCTGCTGACGTCTGCCCATGAGCCCGGCGCGTTGTTGATCAACAGCGACGGCGAGGTGCTGCACCGCTGGTTCTACGACTTCGCGGACGTGTGGCCGGATTATCCCGGGCAGCGGCAGAACACGACCTTCTGGCGGCGGGTGCACCTGTTCGAGAACGGCGACCTGCTGGCGATCTATGAGGGCCTGGGCATCATCCGCGTCGACAAGGACTCGAACCTGCTCTGGTCCAGCCCGGTGCGGGCTCACCACGACCTGGAGCCCCTGCCCGACGGGAGCGTCTGGGTGCTCTCACGGGAGGCCCGGGTGATCCCCGCCGTTCACGAGAAGCGGCCGGTCATGGAGGACTTTCTCTCCTTGCTTGATGGCAACGGCCAAGAGGTGCGGCGCCTCTCGGTGCTGGAGGCCCTGGCCGAGTCTGACTTCAGTGAGCACTGGAGCGGCAAGCTGGGCCGCATCGGGGACATCTTTCACACCAACTCTCTGGCTCGCCTCGATGGCAGTCTGGCCGACGTGCATCCGGCCTTCGCCGAGGGCAACTTCCTGATCTCGATGTTGATGCTCGATCTCATCGCCGTGCTCGACCCGGAGCAGGGGCGAGTGGTCTGGGCGCTCAAGGGCGACTTCAATCGCCAGCACGACCCCAGCGTGGTGGCGGGGGGCAAGCTGCTGCTCTTCGACAACAACCCCCGTGACGAGGCCTCGCGCATTCTCGAGCTCGACCCGGGTACGGGGGAGCAGACCCTGGTCTACGCGGGCGATCAGGGCGATCCCTTCTACTCGGCGACCTGCGGGGTGGCTCAGCGGCTGCCCAACAGCAACACCCTGGTCACCGAGTCTGACTATGGGCGGGCTTTTGAGGTGGCCCCTGACGGCACCATCGTGTGGGAGTACTACAACCCCTTCAGAGCTGGCGAAGGGGGCCGCTACATCGCCACCATGATGGAGATGCAGCGCCTTCCCGTGGGTTTCCCCGTGGATTGGGCCGCGAACCCCGGGGGCGGCCCCAGCGCTGGTCTCGATGGGGTTCACGACGCGGGGGGCGGCGGCCGCTGAGGGCCCGCGTCTCCCCGGCGGCGCGACTGTCCCACGGCCACAGCCTGGGGTAGTATCCCCGTGAGGGCGGCCGCGAACGCTGTCCGGGCGCGGTTCGCGACGCAGCCAGTGCCACTCGTCTCCCACAGCATCGGTTCAGGCATTGGATAGCGACCACCCGCCCGTTGAACGTGACCGCCGCCCGGTCTTCTTGCTGCTGCTGACCATTCTGGCCAGCGCGGCCTTCTCCGCCTTCGTGGTGGCCCAGAACTACTGGCTCGATGATTCGTTCATCACGTTCCGGTACTTCCGCAACCTCTTCGAGGGACAGGGGCTGCTCTACAACGCGGGCGAGTTCGTCGAGGGCTACACCAACTTTCTCTGGGGAGTGGTGGGCTGGGTCGGGCTGCATCTCGGCCATGAACCCATCCATTTCACCCAGTGGGTGAGCGTGGGGGCTCAGGCGGTCACCTTGTGGACCGTCTACCGCATCGGGCTGTCGGCCACCGGTCGCCCCGCTCGGGCGTTGTTGGCGCCACTGTTGCTCGGCGGGCAGATCGCCTTCCTGACCTACCCGATGACGGGCATGGAGACCAGCTTCTTCACCATGCTGGTCACCCTGTCGTTTCACCTCTTTCAGCTGGGCGAGGCTCGCACTCGCGCCGGCACGTTCGCCCTGGGCTGCGCGGTGTCGGCCCTGTGCATGACCCGCTTCGATGGCTTCGTGTTGATCGGCATCATGGGCGTGTTCCCGCTCCTGGTGCGCGGGCAGTGGCGCAGCCTGCGGGTGCCTCTGGTCATGTTCCTGGTGACCTTCACGGCCTACAACGCCTGGCGCCTGAGCTACTACCCCACGCCTCTGCCCAACTCGTTCTACGCCAAGATCAGCTTCTCCATTGCGCGCTCCATCGAGGGGCTCGACTACGTGGTCCAGTTCTTCGCCGAGCGGCAGATCACCCTGGCCCTGGCCCTGCTGCCCTTTGTCCTGCGGCGCACCAACGGGGTCGGTCGCTATCTGGGCTGGGTCGTGGGCATCCAGCTGGCCTACGTGGTGACCGTGGGCGGCGACTGGATGCCCCATCACCGCTTCATCTTTCATGTGCTGCCGCTGCTGATGCTGCTGGTTCAGCAGGGCGCCTGGGTGACCTGGGACGCTCTCGTCGCTCATGTGGGCACGCCCCGCGGGCTGGGCGCGGGCCTGTTGGCAGTGCTGGTGGTGGTCAACCTCGTGCCGCTCTACCAAGGGCGCCACTTCGATGAGCTCACCGGCGAGCACTTCCGCCCCGAGGTGGCACGGGTCCTCGGCCTGGCCCTCGACAAGCAGCTGCCCCAGGACCTGACCGTGGCCATCGAGTGGGGCGGCATCTTGCCGTACTACACCCATCACAACGTGCTCGACACGTTTGGCATCACCGACTTCGAGATCGCGCACCACGAGAAGCTGAGCCGCACGATCTGGGGCCGTCGCCTCGGGCCGGACTACCTGGCCAGGCGCGCCCCCGACGTGATCATCCCCTGTGCTGCGGCGTATCCGACCGCAGAGAAGGCCCGAGCGTCGGTGGCGCCAGGTGGCAAGAGCCGCTACGGCTACTACATGAACATGGTGGGCCCCAAGTACGGCTATCAGGTCAAGATCTTGAAGGTGAACAAGTTCACCTACTGCCCGCTGCTGGTCCGAGAAGGCAGCTGGGTCTCGGCCAACCCGCTCGGCCCCGATCCTACGCGGGTTCCCGGCGCCCTCTCCTCCGAGCCTGAGCCTTACCAGGTGTCGCTCTTCTGGGGAGGTGGCGACCCCAAGGGCTGGAAGGGGCGTTTCGACTTCCAGTCCGAGCTGAGCGACCCCGTGTCCTCGTGGACCTGGCGCACAGACTTCGAAGAGGGCGACACCCTGGTCATGGGCCTGGGCATGGAGGCGTCCAACTGGGCCTTGCCCAGCTCGCCTCAGCCCGCGTCGGCCCCGAGAGAAGCGCGGGCCAAGCTGCCCCGGTTTGGCGGCCTGATCCGCAGCAGGACGCAGGGTGACGCCGACGGCGCGTGCTTCAGCGTCGAAGCTGATCCGTCGACCACCCTGACCATGGACCTGGGCGGGATGAACGTCTCCTGGACCCTCTCTGAACTTGCCGAGCAGCCTCGCACTGTGGCCGTGGACAGCTCTGGCAACACGATTCAAGCCCAGGCCCAGCGCCTCGACCAGCCCGCCGCCTTCGAGCGGGATCATCATGGTGCGCGCACGCACCGGGTGTCGCTGCACACCCACTCGCGCTTCAGCACGAACCCGGTTGAGCACGAAGAACTGCTGGCTGGCATGGCGCCTTTTGTACGCCGGGCCTGGTTCACAGATCACAACACCGGGACCGCACGCACGATTCTGGGCGGCGACTTCGAAGACCCTGACGTGGTGTCCCGGTCGTGGCCTGTCACGGCAGAGGGCGCCGAGGTGCTCTTCGCTGGTCGGGTCACAGACAGTCGGGCGGGTGCGGGCGCCTACCGACTCAGCGTCAGGTGCCCAGAGAAGAGCCGGGCGGGCGAGGCCTACACCGAGGTGGCCGGGAGCATTTCGCCCAGCCGGCCCGTGACCCTGCTGTCGAGCGAGCCCGAGCTGAAGTTCTCGTGGAAACCCACAGGGTCCACCATCGCCTTCGCCACGGTGCAGTTTTCTTCAGACGAGACGATTCGCTATCTCTCGGCGGAGTCCGCTGACTTCGACCCTGCGAACGACATCGTGCTGCCCAGCGCTGCCGAAGAATGGACCGACCACGTGGTCCCCCTGGCTGCAGACCATGGCCGCCTGCGCGACGGCGGAGTCTTCGACTGCTTCGCCGGTGTTCAGCTGGGTGTGCTGTTCAGACCGGGACAGCGTGCCGAGGCTTCGTTCGACGAGGTCGAGCTGGTGACCGCCGAACCTGCTGAGCTGATCCGTCAGCAGAAGGAGGTTCTGGATCAGTCTCGACTGATCCGCTCTCACGTGGGCATGGAGCAGAGCGCCTGGTGTAGTGAGACCGCCGTGGGCACGCTCGCTCCCCACCTGACCTTTCTCACTCCGGGTGACCCCTCTCGGTTGTTTCCCGGATTCGATCGGGAGCAGCTCCCGGAGGATCGCCGAGCCCTGGTGGAGCAGATTCAGGCGGCGGGGGGCTGCGTGGGCACGCACCATCTGCAGATCGACGATCACTACGATACGTTCGTCGAGAACGGCGGCCTGGGCGTCGACCTGTTCGAGATCGGCGGCGTCTGGGCTCGTCCGCCCAACTACCGCATCGCCGAGGAGTTTCGGGATCGGGATGCGCATGGCTACCCGACCCAGCCCATCGACGAGGTGTACCCCCTGCTCGTGCGCTGGGATCGGCTCACGGCCCAGGGGCTGCTGCTCACGGGCTACGGAGCGCCAGACCTGAACGGCGCCTTCGACGAGCCCACCAACCGCAGCTTCAACCGCTGGCTCACCTCGATTGTGAGCGCCGACGACTCGCCAGAGGGCCTGCTGCGCGCGCTCCGGTCGGGGCAGGCCGTGGCCAGCGAGTGGCGGTCCGACGCCTTGGTGACCTTGGACGGCGGCGACGGTCTCTCCATGGGCAAGGTGGTGGTCACCGACCGGGCGGCGCACACCGTGGTGGCACGGGTCAGCGATGCGCCCGAGGGCTCAAGGCTGCGTTTCGTGGTCGGCCCGCTGGTTCGCGACCGCTTCGACGCCGACGTGAGCGCTGGCGTCTCGCCAGTGACCGCGGGTGCAGCTGTGACGCTCGAAGAGACCGAGACGGCGACCTCGATCGAGGTGGACACGTCCCGTGGATGTTTCGTGCGGGCTGAGCTGCTCAACCCAGCGGGCCACCTGACCGCCTTGAGCAACCCGATCTGTTTCTTGCCCTACTGGCCCGAGCGCTGGCTTTTTGGCCGGGTGGCCTTCGACTGGCAAGGTGTGCGCCTCGCAGCCGAAGATGAGCTGCTGCTCGTTGACGCGGGTGTCAGCGACGAGGGCAGCCTGCTCTTGAGTGGGAGTGTGTTCGGCGACCAGGGTGGGCTGCAGCTGAGCTGTGCCGCTCGTCCCACGGCGGTCGACCTGAGCGCAGGCAGCTGGCACTGGGACGCCCCCACGAATCGATTGCTGCTGACGGACTTGCCCCGGGGTGACTTCACGGCAGCAGTGGCCTTCTCCGAGCCACTCCGGGCAGGTGAGACCGCTGACCCCTTGGCCCTGCCCCAGCGCAAGCAGGTGTTGACCGTGCTGGACATGGGCGACCCCGCGTCAGAGTCTGGTCGCCAGCTCTCTGGATTCAGCGAGGTCGCGTCCATCACCGGGGCGGGCAGCTACCGCGTGCTGGGCGAGACCCCTGCGGAGTTCGTGCTCTCGGTGCCCGTGGGTGAGGCGACGTCGCTCTTCTTTGAGCGAGCGACTCTGCCGCCAATAGACCGCATCGCCCTGTCGGGCACGACGAACTGGGTCTTCGCCCTCGACCTGCTCATGGATGGCCAGAAGATCGGCACCATCCCGGGCTCGGGCACACACGTCATCGAGCTTCCTGCCATGTCGTCCCCGAGCGTTGAAACCGAGGTCGAGCGGCGATTCACCCTGGTCGCCAAGGGTGAATCTCGCCCCATGATCGATCGCATCCTGCTCTTCGGCGGCCCCGGTGTGGTGGAGTTCTGAACGCGCCGAGCAGGCCTTGGTGGGGCTGGCTGCCCCGCGGTCTCAGAGCTCGTTGAAACCGTAGAAGTAGGCCGAGCCCGTGTCCGGCCCCGCGTCGTCGTCGCGCCACGAACCGGTGAGGGCCACGTGACCATCGAGGTCGGCGTGGAAGCCGAAGGCGTCCTGGGGTGCGCCGTCAGAGGGGGCGAAGATCTGTTGCTCGATCCAGCCGGCGCTCGTCTGCCGGTACAAGTACATGGCGCCCGGGCCGGCTCCCACGGTGAGGCTGGCCGGGGCGGTGAGCAGGATGTGGTTTCTGTCCATGACCACGGTGTAGCCCAGGCGGTCGTTGGCCACGCCGTTCGAGGCCAGCAGTTTCTGCTCGGGCAGCCAGTTGGTTCCGTTGAAGCGATAGACGTAGGCGGAGCCTGAGTTGGAGCCCAGGTCGTCGTCCTGGAAGGCGCCCACCACGGCCACGTCACCGAGAATGGCGCAGCTCCAGCCGTAGTTGTCGAAGGCCGCCGCATCCCAGGCCACGAGCTTCTGCTCTTCGACCCACTCGGCGCCGCTGTACCGGAAGACGTAGGCGGCGCCCGCGTTGGAGCCCCCGTCGTCGTCGTGGTAGGCGCCTACGATGAGCGCGTCGCCGTCGATGTAGACGTAGCGCCCGAAGTTGTCGCCAGCCTCCTTGTCGGACGCCTGCAGCTTCTGCTCCTGGACCCATTGGGTGCCGTTGAAGCGGAAGACGTAGGCGGCCCCTGCAGCTGAGCCTCCTTGGTCCTCGAGCCAGGCGCCGACGGCGAGCACGTCCCCTTGGACGAAGACGGTGTTGCCGAAGCGGTCGCCGGCCTGTCCATCGGCGGCCAACAGCTTCTGGGCCTGAATCCACTGGCTGCCGTTGTAGTTGAAGACGTAGGCCGAGCCGGATTCGTTGCCGTTGTCGTCATCCCAGTGGGTGCCGATGAGGGCCGTGTTGCCTGAGAGCGAGACCGCGCGTCCGAAGTTGTCACCAGCCTGGCCGTCGCTGGGCACCAGTTTCTGCACGCGCTGCCATGAGCTGCCAGTGCACCGGAACACGAACACAGCGCCAGAGTCGGTGCCCTTGTCGTCATCCCACTCGGAAGCCACCAGGGCCATGTCGCCGTCAATGGCGAGGGCCGCTCCGTAGATATCTCCGGCGGCGCCATGGGGGTCGGTCACCTTTTGCTCGCCCAGGGCGAAGCATCCCGTGGGGTGGATCTGGGGGCGGGTGGTCTTGGGGCCGCTGACCTGTTGTGACGTGCAGTCGCTGACAACGACCAGGGTGGTGACCAGCGCCATGCCAAGGAGGGCTGTCCTCATGGTGCGACCTCTCTTCTCTGCGTTCGCCGCCTGCAGCCGGGAGGGCGTAGAGAGGGGCCTGCCCCGTTGAGACGACGAGTGGATTTCTCGGGAATCGTGACCGAACTGCAACCCCAAGGTACTCCTTTGATCTGGGACCGCCTACGAACAGGGCCACTTGCGAATCACCGAGGGCTCTGGTTGAGACCCCGGAGAGTCGCCCGCGAGGGTTCGCAGAACAGACGCCCGTCCATGATACGGGGCCAGCGCGGTGAGGAAGATGCGGCACTGTGCGTAGAGGCCGCATCCCCCGATTCTTGGACTTCCTGGTAGGGTTTGGCCAGTGCAGCCTGCAAGCACTGTTTCTCCGGAGAACGGAGAGGGGCGTCAGGGCTCCTTCAAAGCCCCCACGGGCCTCGGCCAGGGAGAACATCTGATGACCATTTGTCGACTCGCGGGGCCGTTGTTGTGTGTCGCCGTCCTCGCCAACTCCAGCTCAGCGCAGATCTTCAACGATCTGCAGCCCGGTCGAAACTTCCCTACGGCTGCCATCGAGTTTGGTGGCGGCCGCTCAGAGAACATCGATGTGGGCGACTGTGACAACGATGGCGACTACGACGTGATCGTGGCCAACGGTGGTGACGGCAGCAATCAGCTCAATGTCATCTTCATCAACAACGGTGGCAGCCAGGGTGGAGCGGTGGGCACCTTCACAGATGAGACCGCGGCCCGCTTCGCCGGTGTCGCCCTGGACAGGTCTCGGGACATCGAGTTCGCCGACTACGACGGCGACTTCGACCTCGATATCTACGTGGCCAACCGTGGCACCACCAGCGAAGGTGGCCAGGTCAGTCGGGCCTACCTCAACTTGGGCGGCGAGCAACTCGGGGCAGTGGGATTCTACGTTGAGAACACCGACGCCTTCTGGGGAGATCTGGTGGCGGTGCCCGTGGGCGACCAGGTCTTCGGCAACGGTCAGGGCCCCTTCCGTGACTACACCTGCGACTGCGACTTCGGCGACCTGGACCTGGACGGCGACGTCGACTTGTTTCACAGCAGCTACGGCCCCAACATCAGCGGCACAAGAGACAGCCGCATCTTCTTGAACGATGGCGCAGGCCGCTTCAACGAGCTCTGGCCCTGGGCGAACCCTGCCGCCGACATCCAGCTCCATGCCATCGACATCGACCTGGTCGACCTGGACAGCGACTACGATCTCGATGTCTTCGCCAGCAGCCGCGACAGCCAGGCCCGGGTGTACCGCAACAACCTGGGGCCCAGTGGGTTTCCCACCAATCCGTTCGGCGACGTGACCCAGAAGGCGTTGCTCGATACGGGGGCGGGCATGGTTGGGACGAACAACTACGAGTGTGAGTTTGGCGATCTCGACGGAGATGGCGACTTTGACATCTACGCCAAGGACTATGAGAACTTTGAGGATCGGGTCCTGGAGAACGTGGGCGGCCTGACCTTCGTGAAACAGGACTGGCTGAGCGGCGATCCGGTTGTGGACGAGAATGAGGTCGACCTGTTCGACTTCGATGGTGACGGCGACCTCGACGCTTTTCTGGCCAACTTCAACGGCACCAACTACATCCACGCCAATGGTATCGCCCAGGGGTTCCTGCCGCCGCTGGTGCTGCACCGCACGGGGAACGGGCTGTATTCCCACCCGGAGACTCCGATCAGTGGTAACAGTGGCACGACTCTCGACGCCGACTGTGCTGACATGGATGGGGATGGCGACACAGACGTCTTGCTGGCCAACGACAGCAACCAGAACAACCGCTACTGGGAGAACGTGCTCGGCATCCCGGACACCCACGCACCCACGGTTCACCTGCTGACCGTGCAGGGCGACAAGTCAGATGGCAGCGACACGACCATCAGGGTGCAGCTACGGGACAACGCCAGCTACTACATCGTCAACTTCTACGACGTCGACCTCTTCTACACCCTCGACGGCAGCGTGGTGAATCGTCTGCCCATGGTGGCCCAGGGCAGCATGCAGTTTCAGGCGACCATCCCAGGAGAGCTCAATGGGGTGATCACCTACCTCGTGCAGGGCAGCGACGACGCGGGCAATGTGTTCACGTCTGCCACGACAACGTACACCCAGACCTCGTCAGGCTCGCCCCCGATCCTGTCCGTCGACAAAGGCACACCTGGGTTCTCAGGGCACCCCTACCTGATGGCGAAGGGGAGCCTCGCGGTGAACACGCCCATGACCCTGAGCCTGCGGGACGCAGCGCCGGATGCCCTGGCGGTGTTGTTCCTCTCCAACGGGAGCAACCCTGTGTTGTTCAAAGGCGCCCTGTTCTACCCGGTGCCCCTCGTCACCACCAAGACCGTGCCCAGCACTGGCCCGGGCGGCTTGGTCACGTTGATCTTCAACTGGCCCCCGGGCGTGGTCCCCGGCACCGAGGTCTGGTGCCAGTACGGCGTGGTCGATGCAACCGCCAATGCGGGCGCCAGCC
>Ga0209992_10000919_pt1 | contig 35174 bp, 31 predicted proteins | sample 2SBtaG_2_FD_182564 | JGI IMG/M metagenome (GOLD analysis project Ga0209992, IMG submission 182564) | Deep subsurface microbial communities from Kolumbo volcano to uncover new lineages of life (NeLLi) - 2SBTROV12_ACTIVE470 metaG (SPAdes)... | ecosystem: Environmental > Aquatic > Marine >...
ACAATTGAACCCAGTACGAGCCGGGGATTCGTAGAAATGCCCCACGAGAATATTGAAGGCCCCACTTCAGGATTCAATGGCAAGACGATGTGGAAATTGCCGGTGGAATTCGATCCGGGATTCCAGGACCCACCGATCATGCTCCTCTATTACCACTATTCAATGGTCATGCTGCCCTTCCTAGCTCAAGGCCCGGAGTCCCGATTCGAATACGATGAAATGAAATCCCTTCCGGGCTACGGAGACCATCATGTCATTTCGGTAACATTTGAATCAAACACCATCACGCACACTGGCGAATTCAAGCTGTGGATCGATCCCGAGACGTACATCGTCAGGGCGTACTCGGCGAACTCTATGTATCCGGTCCTTCCGGGTGAGAATTTCAATGAATACGATTGGCGGACCCAAAACACCGCCATGCGCCTGTTCGAATCTCATTCGAAAGTTGACGGATTGCTCGTTCCACGCTCTTACGTATCGCTTTCCGCTGGCTTGATCACAGGATACAACGCCGGTGGATATCACCTCATCCCTGAATTCACAATCGGTGACAGCATTGACCGGGACAAGATGGAAATGCCCGCCGGGGCGTCGGTATATCTGACAACGGACGGTGCCCCTGAGCGGAATTAGATCGGTGACAGGACAGCACGCCGAAAAAGGCAGACGTTCCGCGGAAAACCCTGAACGAGCTTGGCCCGATTCATCAATCCGACAATGGCAACACTTGCAGAAATACGCGGAGCGCGTTTTCACCCATGATCTGGCGGATTTCAGTTTCAGTGTAACCCGCACTTAACAGGCCTTCTGTCAGCATTATGATGCCGGCGGTATCAAAGGGGGTCGTGACTGTCCCGTCAAAGTCCGACCCCAGTGCAATGTTTTCGGTCGATCCTGTCAACTCCCGTATATGGGACATGGCACGAATGATCGCATCAACGCCTTCTCCGCAAAGAGCCGTGTCCCAGTACCCTACTCCGATTACCCCTCCGCTCTCGGCAATAGCTTTAATGTGACGGTCCGAAAGATTGCGCGGAGTGGGGCAGGTTGCCTGCACCCCTCCGTGAGAAAAAACGAGCGGCTCATCACTCATCTCCAGAATATCATCGATGGCTGCGGGGGAAATGTGGGCCACATCGATCATGATACCCTGTGCAATCTGACGTTTGATCATCTGTCTGCCCAGCGGCGAGAGGCCCTCGCCACTCAGTCCGTGGGCTGATCCAGAAACTTCGTTGTCGAAAAAGTGTGTTGCGGCCATCATTCGGAATCCGGCGTCGGCGAGCCGAGCAAAATTTGAAATCTCCGCCTCCAGCGTGTGCATTCCTTCGATCGCCAAAATTCCCGCCGTCAACTTACGATTCTGCTTCCGGTCCCTCAGAAATGTATCCAGATCGTGCTTGGAGCGCAGAATTCTGAAAAGCGCGTCCTTCGTCTCAGCAATTTGGAGCTTTTTGGCCTGATACAGGGCTCTCTCCAAAAGACTGTTCCAGGTCCGCACAGGCCACAACTGTCCCACTACCAGACGCGTGATGCGATCCGTATCTCCTTCATTGCGTTCGTGGTTCTGTCCAACAGGTGACTTCGTGACCGCGGAAAAAACCTGAATGGCAACGTTGCCTTCTCGGAGCCTGGGAAGGTCCACGTGACCGACATCACTGCGTTTTGTAACGTCCCTGTCCCAAAGCGTCTGATCTGCATGCAGATCCACGATCAGAAGCGACTCGTGAAACTGGCGAACGGAATCTGGAACGGCATATGGACCTCTGCTGAGGACTGGATTGAATCTGTCTGCAGCAATGCGTGGTGCATAGACGAAAAATACTGTGGCCAAAGCAAAGACAACCAGAAGGCCCGTCCCCACAATAGTTCTATATCCTTTCATCGTGTTGGCAGTTTGTATCTCAGCGAAATGTCAATCATTGGTGCTCGATTCACATTCAGGTCCAGTGAGGTCTGGTCGTTGTCAAATTCCAGCTCGTTCTTGATAGTCCACGATATGTCGACGCGGACGTAGAGATTTCCTGACAACCGCGACTCTTCTGAAAGCCCGATGCGTGCAATCTTGTGGAGCACCTTCTGGTTCGATTTATCAGCGGCAAAGTAGGGCGTCGTGGTATATCGAGCATGGACCCCGATTCGGTTGGATCGACGAGGGAATTTTCGCCAGATGACAACACGACTTGGTAACAGGGCTTCAATACGCATTTTCGATGCAAAATCAGTGTCAATTCCCACCAAGGGAAGGATTTTCGTCGGTACACCTGTGCGATAAGCAGCTCCGAACGAAAGTTCATTCCCGCTTCTGAAGCTCCTCGTTGCTATCAGGCCAACACGTGAAAATCGGGGAGATGTTTGTCCTTCGCCGAACAGATTTCGATCAAACCGCTCGGATGCTCCCATTTGCAGAGTCCACTCATCGGAAAACGAATGAGAAACCGCTGCGTCGAGCCTGAACGTATCGTATGGAGACTCCCGCCAGAACCTGTGCTGTTGGTGAAGAGATATGTGGTGAAATCCTGCCGATCCTTTGAGAGTGGTTTTTTTGCTCACATTCACGACCGGCAACGGCGCGCGCACTGAATACTCGACGAGTTCAACTCTACCATTTGAATCGTGACCCGTTGGGTCACCATATCGATAGGAGAAAAGTGGAAAGTCCTGACCAAAAGAAGGCAATGTGGTCAGGCAAGCGGCAAACAGAAGAGCGAAAAAACGTTTCATAGCGACTGAGATTCTGATTCATCTGAGTACACGCACGTTCGTCAATTGAGGGATCAATACATTGGATTCAAAATCCCGAAATCAAAGATTCCGGCCGAAAGGAAGAATGTCGCGAATTAGATCTTGGCATCTTCCGCCTCGTTCTTTATGATTCGGACCCCGGAGTTGGATTTCCCGGCCGCGCATTCATTCACCAGTCAACACATCGTCATGCGTCGATCGCTCATCGTTTTTCTCTTTCTGCTTTTTCCCTTTCTCCCCTCAATGGCCCAACAGTTTGGAAGCGTTGTTGCCGTGAACGAGCAGCAGGTCCTGATTGGCGATGGCGGGCAGGCCACCGTGCCAGGCCTCATATATGTTTTCGAAAGGGGCCAAAACGACGATTGGGTGGAAACAGCACGCATCGACGGCTCTGAGTATGCCGAGAAAGGTGATGGATTCGGCAGAGTATTTTCGCTGGATGGCCAAACCCTGGCCGTCGGAGTGGCGAAGACTGCTCGGGTTCATATTTATTCCTGGCGTTCTGATTCGGGCTGGACTCAATCCGCCACGTTGGATAGCGCAGACGAACAGTTTGGGTCAGCTGTCGCCGTGCGCGGAGATCATTTATTGGTTACAACTCCCCCTTCGGACGATTCCCCCGGTATGGTGTCAACCTATAAGCGCAATGCCGCCGGTGTTTGGGAGTCCCAGGGACAACTGCTTGGAGATGAGACAGCTGAAGGCGAACCGTCGGACCAGTTTGGATCGGCGTTGGCGCTGTATGGAACGCTCGCGGCCGTGTCAGCACCATCGGATCAGAGGGGTAACGGTGTCGTGTACTCCTTCGAGTACGATGAAGCGTCTGCGAGCTGGAACTCGACAGGAAGAGTGGGCATGCCCTTCGATGAATCCGGTTCTCAAGCCGGATCGGCCTTGTGGATGGACGAACACAGCCTGATACTAGGCGCTCCGGGCTTCGCAAATCGGGTGGGCACCGTGGCCATCTATTCCTTTGAAGACGAAAACAACCGATGGTCATTCGACAATAGGCTCTCACCCTTTTCCTCCGTGCGTGCCGAGCGGTTCGGCACCTCCCTCGCATTCACCGGCGATGAAATCTGGGTTGGTGCACCTGGACATGGCGGTCGCAGAGGATCGGGAGCCGTGTACCGATTTTCGATTGATGAAGAGTCCGGAGACGTCACGGGAAGCAGCCTCTTCCCTATACCAGAGGTACAGGACAACAGCCAGATCGGAGCATCGCTGGCGGCCAGCAGTCACATTGCTGTTCTGGGAGCACCCGGTTACGACTTCAGAGCGGGCGCAGCCTTCGCGGCTTCCAGATCTGGAAGCGGCTGGGACTTCAGTCAGCCCCTCGTGAACGTAGCGTTTGGATATGATTCAGTTTCTGGAGACACCATCGAGTGCGAAGAAGCCCTGGCAGGTGATTTCCCATGCAAGGATGTCGATATGATCTCGTTGGTCTCCATGGAAGATCTGGGTGCCGATCGAGGGATCAGAACCAATGACCTGTGGGGATGGGAAGACCCTGAAACTGGTCGTGAATACGCGATTGTCGGGCTGGTGAATCAGACATCATTCGTCGATATCACGGACGCGAGCAATCCGGTCTATTTGGGAGAGCTGGACATGCCCTCTACCGCGAATATGGCCATCTGGAGGGACATGAAGGTGTACAAAGATCACGCGTATATCGTCTCTGACGGGGCTGGAGAGCATGGAATCCAGATTTTTGACCTGCGCCAGTTGAGGAATGTAACATCTCCGGTTACATTTGAAGAAACCGCCCACTACCCAGGCATATTCAGCGCCCACAACATCGTTATTAACGAAGAGACGGGGTTTGCCTATTCGGTCGGCAGCAGCGCAGGAGGCGAAACGTGTGGAGGCGGTCTCCATATGATCGACATTCGTGAACCCGCCAATCCCGTGTTTGCCGGGTGTTTCTCGGATGGCGAGTCCGGGCGTCGCGGTACTGGATACTCACACGACGCCCAATGTGTCATCTACCGGGGTCCGGATGCGGATTATGCCGGCCATGAAATCTGCATAGGCGCAAATGAAACGGCCATTTCTATCGCGGACGTGACGGACAAGGAGAATCCGGTCGGCGTTTCCATGGCCAGTTACCCGAGCGTGTCCTACGCGCATCAAGGATGGTTCACAGACGATCACCGCTACTTCTATCTGAATGATGAATTGGATGAAGCCGGAGATCTTGTTGAAGGCACACGAACCCTGATCTGGGACCTTGAAGACCTCGACGAACCCGTTCTTGCCGGTGAACATATCGCCACAACAACGGAGACCGATCACAATTTGTACGTGAAAGGCAATCTCATGTATCAGTCCAACACCGGAGCTGGCCTCCGCATTCTGGATATAACAGATCCTGAAAACCCATTTGAAACTGCATTTTTTGATACGTCACCGGTCGGTGGACGTGGAGTGTCCTGGAGTAATTATCCTTATTTCAAAAGCGGAGTCATCGCCGTGACTGGCGGGCATTACGGCCTCTTCCTTCTCAAGAAAAAGGAAGTTGACATCTAGGTCAACGCCCGGGGTTTTCCGGCCAGATGCAACTGAGCGTACTCTTTCAGGACGAACACCTTGTCGCAATAGATAAGCCTGCGGGCATATTGGTGCATCGCTCAAGAATCGATGTGCAATCGTCAGTTTTCGTGCTGCAGACGCTTCGAAACCAGCTTGGGCGGCGCGTCTACCCAATACACCGACTGGACAAACCTACATCCGGGGTGCTTCTCTTCGCGCTCGACCCGGAAACGGCCTCCCGAGTCGGTACAGACTTTTCCGAGAGAAGGGTCACCAAGAAATATATCGCCATAGTGCGGGGTTGGACCGATGATATCGGAGTCATCGACTATCCACTCAAAGTCATTCGCGACCGAACGACCGACGGCGACAAAGAGATTGACAAGCCTGCCCAAGAAGCCATTTCCAGATATAAAACGATCTCACGATGCGAACTTGATTCTGAGGTCGGTAGATACGAAACGGCTCGTTATTCCATGGTCGAGATCGCACCTGAAACGGGACGAAAGAATCAGATCCGACGCCATTTCAAGCACATCTTCCACCCCATCATCGGAGACCGCAAGTTTGGAGACCGGGATCACAACGCCTTCTTTAAGCAACATCTACATTCGCACCGATTGATGTTGTTTGCCACAGAACTTGTCGTGACTCACCCCATTCATGGCGAGCACCTTCAAATCAAGGCCCCGTTTCAACCCGGCGAAGATCTTCTCAGGCTCTTCGATGTCGGCGATTGATCATCATTCCTTGTCTGAGACGCGAAGATTATACCTATTGGTAGAGTACTCCTTCGGGCCATACCACGAACCAGGCAAATGAAAACACGTCTGAATGCGGAATCGGTGTCAGGCGTTCTCCGGTCAATGGGCCACCGATGCTCAGGCCCGTTACATCCCACTCGGATCCAGTTTCCACATCAACAAAATGATCCCGTTTTTTCTCAAACGTGAGGATGAAATCGCCGAGCCTCCTGCGAAATACACCCGTTGAACCGAGAACCCTCGATCGGGCGATGTTGGCTTTGTCCAATGCCGATACCGCGCCGCTCTTCGAGTGCAAGATGACGATTTCTTTTCCGGCCAGAGTATCATTTATGACACGTTCTGCCCTCGTTCTCGAATGTGGATAGGCCTTGGCCATCCCATCCAGATCGACCGCCACTACGCGCTCCATGGGCGGAAGCCGTCCGTCTTCTTTTCCGGTGAATGCCCACGGCTTTTCGTCGATGTCATCGTAGCCAGGATATGGATTTTGACCATAGCGCCGTACGTGTCCCGTGATTCTGGAAAGAACTTCGCCCGATGGGAACGCGCTCTGGAATTCCTCGAACGAGATGATCTGTGCCGCCACAGACGTCAGTTTCTGGCCGGCCATAACGCCAACGATTCCCTCACCGTTGAGCTGCTGAAATAAGGAATGTGTTTGCCGGTCGAACATTACGAGATCTGAGTGACGAAGCATTCCGGATACGCCGAACTCGTAGGTGTCGCCTTCTATTTTTCTTTCGAATACGAGAGCGCTGTAGCACAGCGGACAAAAGGTGACGACCAGAGGAACGCCCTCAAATTCGTCATTGACGATCTCATGCCAGGTCAAAATCTGAAGTGGATACGCTCTCCCCTTTCCCGCCACAGAAACCAGGACCACAGGTTCACGCTTGTTCAACCACTTCCCCGCGTCATCGATAGATACAAATGAAGGGTTGTCTATCGATCGGATCGCATCTCGGGGAAGGTTGACCGAAAGCTCGCTCAGGTTAATCGTCGTCTTCGAATAATCGGTCCTCCAGTCGCGATCGAGCAGCGCGGGTTGACCCTTCGCACCGGGCGGCGCGAAAAAGGCCATGAATACCGACATCACCAGGAGCGCGAGAACCGGTCGTTGCTTTTCCACCTTAAAACGGGGATACTGGATCATTGTGTAACTCTTCGGAGGATTCATCTACCTAACTCAGTAAATGGCCAAAACGCCTCTTTGAGATAAAGAAGTTGATTTTTCGTTACGTGCAGCAGCATTTGTGGATGCCCCGTTATGGAACCGGGTCAATTCCAGGCCATCGCCGAACTGCAATGCCTCCAAAATTCTACCCCAAAGATTAAAATGAAATACGTACCTGTGCTCGGAAGAGTATTATTCTCCATTGTCTTTCTTGTCTTCGGTCTCGCTCATTTTGCGGATACCCAGACGATGCTCGAAAGCGGAGCTGTGCCTTCTTTCTTACCGATGAAAACAGTGGTCATTTATCTGACCGGAATCGTGATTGTTGGCGGAGGAGTGGCTGTTCTGCTCGGCTATCGTACAAAACAGGCAGCTCTGGCTCTGGGTGTCATGATGCTCGGAACGGCCTTTTTGACGTGGATGCCTCAGTTGGCCGACGGCGGAATGGTTGAAATGGGCAATTTCATGAAAGACATGTCACTTGCAGGAGCAGCGCTGCTGATCAGTCATTTCGGCGCTGGTCCGATGAGTATGGACGCCAGGTCAACGGACTGACGAGCTTGATACTTATGGGGGTTTAAGAGCCCGGAGCGGATGCCGCTTCGGGCTCTTCCTATATCAGTCGACTCGCCGCCCGATCTGCAATCTTTGCGCCGATGGAGAGACAGGCTGTGGCGGCAGGAGATGGGGCATTGCAGACATGGATGATGTTCCTTTGCTCGAGGATCACAAAATCGTCCACCAGTGATCCATCCTTGGCCAACGCCTGAGCTCGTATTCCGGATCGACACGGAATCAGATCATTTGATTTTACTTCAGGGACCATTTTTTGAAGCGCCTTGAGGTAGGTATTCTTGAATAGCGTTCGCCTCAACTCGAGAGCACCCGTGCGCCAATGCTTGCCTGCGAGATGTCTGAATCCAGAATATGTGGAGGCTTCGAACAGATCCTTCAGATTCCAGTTTTTGAACGAGTAGCCTTCTCGTCCTGTAGCCAGAACTGCGTTGGGCCCCACTTCGATTCTGCCGTCCACGGTCCGAGTAAAATGGACTCCCAGAAACGGATATGCGGGATCGGGAACGGGGTAAATCAGATTCGTGCACAGAGATCTCGCTTCTTCTCTCAGCTCGTAGTACACGCCTCTGAACGGGACTATCTGCATCTCGGGATCGACACCCGCCATCCTCGCAATCCGGTCCGAGTACAAGCCGGCACAATTGATGACCAGATCGAAGCGTTTGTTTTCTCCGGATGCTGTTATCTCCACCTGATCGGGGCCTTGCTCTAAACGAGTCACCGTTGCTTCAGTGGTCACGACATTGCCTCTTTCCCGCAGAATCTCAGCGAGTCGTCGGGCCACACCTGCAAAATCGGCGATTCCGGCATCGGGCACGCTGATAGCGGCCAGTCCCCTCGCGTAGGGTTCGACTTCCTGCAGCTCATCGGGCGTCAGCATTTCGCAGCGAATGCCATTGTCCTTTCCCTTGCGAAGAATCGCTTGCAGAAGCGGCATCTCTGTTTCGCTCACAGCCACGATGACCTTCCCACACGTTTCGAAGGCTACTCGTTCCGTCTGGCAGAACTCAACCATCCGGGCACGACCTTCCCTGCACAATTCGGCTTTCAGTGAACCCGGTGTGTAATAAATACCGGAGTGGATAACGCCTGAATTGCGACCGGATTGATGCGCAGCTACGCGGTTTTCTTTTTCGAGAATCTCAATCGAGACCCCGGGCCATCGTTTTGAGATCGCATACGCGGTGGCGAGACCCACGAGACCCCCTCCTATCAATGCGACGCTTCCGGCCTCACTCATGCGGCACCAACCTGAATCTGTACGCGCCTATCCTTCAGTAATGTATTTGGAAGGCAGACCGTTGTCGGCCAGGAATTCCATAGCATCACAGAATCGCTCAAGTTCTTCCATGGTCGTGTATACGTTTGCCGTCACGCGAGCGCCTTCAAACTCTTTGTGTTTGATCGGCGTGATGATGATGCGATGCTGATCCCACATATAGCGACCGACTGCCTGCGTATCAATTCCATCGATATCAACATTCCCGATACAGCAGGAAAACTCTGGTTTGAGGCTTGTGTTGAGCGTGATGCGGTCATGCTCCAGCAGTCGTTTTGCCCAGTAGTCGCGCAGATAACGAAGGCGTGCCTCTTTGCGTGCCGCGCCAATACCCTGATGAAACGTCAGCGCTTCAGATATGGCAATCTGATTGGCCTCGGGGTGAGTCCCGATCTCTTCAAACTTACGGATGTCCTCGTCCCTGGCTTCCGTAGCAGCCTGCATGGGCCACAGGTCCTTGATCTTGTTCTTGCGCACATAAAGCATACCCGTCCCGATAGGAGCCAACAACCATTTGTGCAGACTGGTAGCAAAATAGTCGCAATCCAGATCTTCGTGTTTGAACTCAAAGTGAGCAAAAGAATGCGCCCCGTCGACGATAACCGGAATTCCTCGCTTGCGCGCCATCTGAACCACTCCTTTCACCGGCAGAATCTGCCCGGTGATGTTGATGATGTGGCACATCAGAATGGCTTTCGTCTTCGGCGTGATGTTCTGCTCAAAGAGTCGCACAATTTCGTCCGGATCCTCAGCCGGAATCGGAATCTGGAATTGTTTGAGAACGATACCGTCCCGGCGCTCACGCTGTTTGAACGTGTTGATCATCCTTCCGTAGTCCTGGGTCGTCGTCAGGACTTCATCCCCGGGCTCGAAATCCAGACCATTCTGGCAGATCTGCAGACCCTCTGAAGCGTTGCGTGTGAGGGCGATTTCTTCAGCCGATGCACCGAACTCGCGGGCCAACCGCTGGCGCACGCCTTCTGCTTGTGGCTGAAGGATTTGCCACATCGTGTAGACGGGTGCCTGGTTCATGTAATCCAGATGCGCCTTCATGGCCTGCTGTACGATTGCCGGTGCCGGACTGACACCTCCGTTGTTCAGGTTTACCAGCGAGCGGTCCACGGTAAAGGCCTGCTGCACTTCATTCCAAAACTCCTCATCCCCCGCAATCTGATCAGGAGATCCTGAAAAAGATGCCAGGTTCTCGACAAAATGTGGGAGCGAAATAGGATTGAACGCGGCTGCAGCCATTGAAGCAGCAGCTGGGAGAGCAGAAGCATTGCGGAGGAAACGTCGGCGCGAATACATGGGGATCACGGGATAGATGTGTGGACCCCGAAATGTAGCAGAAATAAGCCGTTATTCCACACCAATCTTCCACACCAATCTTCCACAGAAAAAACCGCAGGAATCGCTCTACGAACGACCCTGAAATTCTACCGTGCCGTCTACGATGACAGGTTCGTAGTATCCGGAAACTGTCCGCCCCAGATAAAAAATGGCGATCATGGTAATAACGAAGACGATTGTGGCAACGACCGGAATCTGAAAGGTGCGCTCCATCCTGACTTCGGGCAGCAACGTAGATCTTGCCTCAACACGCTGTTCCGAAACTGGAACAGCTATTCCCGAGGAGGTATACGCAATCGGTGCCGCAGGTGCAGGGACCTGGACCGTCGGGTCCAACCCCATGCTTTCCACGGTAACTTTCGTGGCAACTGGAGGAGTCGCTATGATTGTCTGGTCGGGCATTGTCTTTGGAATAAGTACACGCTTCGCGCACCTGCGTGGGCCCCTTTCGAAATAGGGGTGATAGCCGTTTACAGGTACGTCTGAAAACCCCGAATTCGTAAAAGATCAAGCGGGAAGCAGGATTCTCATAGGAATCAAGGAATCAGCACCGATCGAGCACGCGCTCCCCTGATGTCGAAATCGCTGCGAACTGCCTCCCTGAAGCGAATTTCCTCGCCTACGGGAATATCCCGTACTACGATCATCATCTGGTCAACGGACCGATTGTATTCGTCGAAGAGCGTTACGCGGATCTGCGCGATCGGAATGTGGGCGTCCGAGGTATTGACGACACTCCCCGTTAAGATGCGAGCCCCGCCTTGCAGCAACTGATACTCAATGTCTTCTACACGGACACGCTCCAACTCATCCGAAGTGCTCTCGGAACACCCCGTGGCAATAACGAGCAGGCCTAACACCATCAGGCTGAATACCACCAAGGCAAGCCTTGACGAGACGCGGCCCGACAAAACGAGTCCAGCAATTTTCATCCTTTTTCCGGCCCTGAGCCTTGTTCGAACATTCCTCAACCCAACTCATCGAGGCTGGACGTCAGGCGTTCCAGTTCCTCTTTCGCTTCGACTGCTTTCGCACGTTCTTTTTCCACGACCTCGGCCGGCGCACGCGACACAAAGTTTTCGTTGGCGAGCTTGCCTTCGATGCTTTTCAAGAATCGATCCTTTTCGGCGATGTCCTTGCGAATGCGTTCTCGTTCAATCTCCAGATCAATCATCCCCTCGAGTGGGATGAAAACCTGATTGCGCCCGACGACAATTGACGCCGATGCCGGAGGACGAGATGATCCGGTCGAGACTTCCAGTTCGGTGGCTTTGGCCAGCTTGGCAAAGTAATCACGGTGCGATTCCACTGGCTCGACAAGCGCCGGCTCAAGATGTAGCAGAACCGATATTTCCTGCCCAGGTGACACGCTGTATTGCGCTTTTACATTGCGAATGCCCGAGATCATTTCCTGCATGGTAGAGAAATGACCTGCCAGCTCCGTGTCCATTTCATTCTGGTTCGCAACAGGCCACGAACTCGTCATGCAGATATCACCCGTTTCGCGAGGACGGACGTGAGTCCACAATTCTTCCGTGATGAACGGCATGAACGGATGAAGCAACTGGAGCATGGTCTCGAACAACTCGGCGGCCAACGCGATCGTGTCTTCGGACATGACCTCGCCCGATTTCGGCTTGATCAGCTCGAGGTACCAATCGCAGTAATCCCCCCAGAACAGCGTGTAGATCTTCGTTACGGCTTCGTTGAGTCGATACCGGGCCAGATCTTCTTCCACTTCCGAAATGGTCTGATTCAGGCGAGTCAGCATCCATTTCTCGGCGAAATCCAGTTCGTTGAACGAACGAATTCGACGGTAGTCTTGGCCCTCCTTCATGAACTGTCCGAATACGTTGAACGCGTTCCAGATCTTGTTCGCGAAGTTGCGACCCATTTCAAACTTCGTGGGATCCAGTTTGATGTCCTGGCCCTGAGCACACAGGATCGTCAGACTGAATCGAACGGCATCCGCTCCATATTCATCCGTCATATCCAGTGGATCGATTCCGTTGCCAAGAGACTTGGACATCCAGCGACCCTGTTTGTCCTTGATCATCCCGGTGATGAAAATATCCCGGTAAGGAATGTCTCCCATGAAGTACATCCCGGCCATTATCATCCGGGCAATCCAGAAAAAGAGGATGTCGTACCCTGATACCAGCACGCTGCCTGGGTAGAATTTTTTCAATGCGTCCGTTTCATCAGGCCATCCCAGCGCCGCGAAAGGACACAACCAGGACGAAAACCAGGTATCCAGAACGTCTTCGTCCTGAACCATTCCCTCTGCCGGCTGCTCAATCGAGACGACGAAATCTCTGGATTCATCGATTTCGCCATCAGCGTCCAGGTGGTACCAAACCGGGATGCGGTGGCCCCACCAGAGCTGCCGGGAAATCGTCCAGTCCCGAATGTTTTCCAACCAGCGATAGTACTCGTTTTCCCAGCGTTTCGGGTGGAATCGAATCTGCCCATCGCGAACAGCTTCGAGCGCCGGTTCGGCGAGCTGTTTCATGCTCACAAACCACTGGCGGGAAATCAGCGGTTCAATCACTGCTTTGGAGCGGTGTGAAATCGGAACCGTGGAGGCATAGTCCTCGATCTTTACGAGGAGCTCCTGCTCTTCGAGGTCCGCTACCACTTTCTTGCGAGCCTCAAAACGATCCATCCCCTCGTACGCACCACCGTTTTCGTTCAGGGTGGCATCCAGATTCATGATGTTGATGGTCTCGAGACCGTGTTTCCGCCCGATTTCAAAGTCATTCTTGTCGTGCGCGGGAGTCACTTTCAGGGCGCCTGCGCCGAATTCGCTTTTCACGTAGTCGTCGGCGATGATCGGAATCTCACGATCCGTTAAGGGCAACTTGACTTTTTTCCCAACAAGATGGGTGTAGCGCTCATCTTCGGGATGGACAGCGATAGCTGAGTCACCCAGCATTGTCTCAGGACGCGTTGTAGCGATTTCGATATAGGCGTCAGAATCGACAATCGGATACTTGATGTACCACAAATGTCCTTTGCGCTCCACATTGTCGACTTCCTCATCAGAGAGGGCAGTCATGTCTATCGGGCACCAGTTGATCAGGTACGAGCCCCGGTAAATCAGGCCGTCGTTGTAGAGCCGAACGAATACTTCCTGGACAGCACGGGAGAAGCCTTCATCCATCGTGAAGTACTCCATGGACCAATCACTTGAATCTCCCAACCGACGCTTCTGTTCAAGAATGATTCCGCCGTATTCTTCCTTCCAGTCCCAGACTTTGTCGATAAATGCTTCCCGACCATAATCATGTCGATTACGTCCTTCATCCTTTTTTATGGTCTTCTCGACAACATTTTGAGTCGCTATTCCCGCATGATCCATGCCCGGCACCCAGAGAGCTTCCATTCCCTGCATTCGGCGCATTCGGGTCAGTGCATCCTGGACGGTGTCCTGAAGAGCGTGTCCCATATGAAGACGACCTGTCACATTCGGGGGCGGCATGATGATCACATGCGGCTCTTTTTCGGACGTCGCATCGGTGCTGAAAAGTTTATTGTCTTCCCAGTACGCGTACCACTTTCGCTCGAGACTGGCAGGATCGTATTTGCCTCGGCTGGAGGGAGATATTGAGGTGGCTTCCGGCGCCATGGATTCTGAAAATGTGGAGGATTGAAAATCGATTTAAAAGAATTTGAAAATATACGAGCCTGCGAGCCGGATTCTTCTTTTTCGGCGCGAATTTGGCGTTAGATTGGCACATTCGGTTTGTTGAAGTACCCGTCATCAGTTGACATTCATCATGGGAAATAATCGGCTGCAGTGGAGGCGAATAATGGTTCCGCTGACCTCAACTCCACCGCATGAACGCATCCTGGACCAGGCAAAAGAAACGGCGCGAATATTCAATTCAGATTTACTTCTGGTCTACAAAAATATTTACGACAAGTCAGATTTCAGGCAAAAACTACTTTGGTTGATGGCTGAAGACGAAGACGCAAACAGGCCTGCCGATCGGCGAGGTGAAGTGGAACCTGCGTTTTTTCCGAGTGTGACCCATCATCATCTCGATGGCATTCAGGTTGCGTCGGAACTATTGAGTTTTTCGGTCGAGCAAGAAATTGATCTCATCCTTCTGGAAACACACGGACATCAAACCCTCGGAAAAACCGTTTTTGGTGGAGTTGCCGAGGAGGTGGTTCGCTGGGCCAAATGTCCCGTGCTCACGGTCAGAAAAAATCAGCCAGTTGGAGGAGACATCGGCTTTTCGAAAATACTCGTGGTTACGGATTTTTCGGACCCGATATCTGCTCTGCTCCAGGTCGGCGCCGGTTTGGCACACTCATTCGGAGCCGAGATTCACTGCCTGAATGTCGTGGAACAGCGAGCGCGCCCCCGGCTCCTGCCGCAGAAAAAGGAGTTTGAAATTGGTACCTTGCACTACGATAAAACGGTGGCAAAAATCAAATCATCGCTGGCGGTGTTTCAGGACGAATTGGACGGTCCAACGTCAACATGGATCAATCATGTCCGATTGGGGCATGTATCCGCTCAGATCCTCGACTTCATTGAATCTGAAGGAATTGATCTCGTCCTTGTTTCGTCCCACGGCCTGACCAACAACACGGCTTTTACGCTGGGAAGTGTCGCCGAAAAGCTTTTGCGGAGAGCATCGTGTTCTGTTCTACTGTTCAAGACCCGCCAACTCTTGAATAAACCCGAATGATGGACACGCAGACCCCTCTCCGATATCTACGAGTTCACTACCTCAAACAACGGCGACTTTTCGATCGAAGTTTCGACTGGAAAATCACGGGCCGCTGGATGTTTTATTCATCCGTCATCGGTGTGCTCGGTGCTCTGGGTGCAGTCCTTTTCGCCAATCTGGTGCACTGGGTTGACGATGGCGCCTTGCAATACCTTATCGGGTACCATCCTCCACTCGTCAGTGATCAGATCGAAGCAACGGCACATTTCGATCTTGGTACGTCGCTCTCACTTTCACGCAGATGGCTGATTCTACTGATTCCTGCGGTAGGTGGTCTGATATCGGGATGGCTGGTCTTCACATATGCTCCTGAGGCGGAAGGACATGGAACGGACGCAGTTATCAAGGCTTTTCACCGGGAAAACGGAGAGGTTCGACCTCGAGTCGCGCTGATTAAGACGCTGGCCTCGAGTATCACAATTGGAACAGGTGGAAGTGCCGGTAAAGAGGGGCCCATCGCTCAGATTGCATCTGCTATCGGATCCTATCTGGGCAGACGATTCAATCTCGCCCCACACGAGAAACGTCTCCTTTTGATTGCGGGTGTGGCGGCTGGAATCGGAGCAATTTTTCAATCACCGCTTGGTGGCGCCTTTTTTGCGGTAGAAGTGCTGTATCGAGAGGATATAGAAAGCGAGGGGATCATGCCCGCCATGATCGCAGCGATCATCGGGTATTCCGTCTACAGTATGATTGAGGGCACTCATACCGTTTTTTCGACTCCTTCGTTCAACTTTCTTCATCCGATCGAACTGCTTCCGCTGATCGTGTTCGCGGTGGTGTGCGCCGTGGCAGGAATTTACTATACGAAGATGTTTTACGGTGTTCGAAATCTTTTCGCCAACCGAATCAACATGCCTGCCTTCTTAAAACCCGCGATTGGTGGGCTGGTTATTGGAGGGATTGCGTTTTTCTTTCCCGCCATTCTCGGATCGAGTTACGGTTGGCTTCAGGAAGCCATCAACGGAAATCTGCCCCTGTATTTCATGCTGATATTGGTTGTGGCCAAAATGGTCGCTACCTCTTTTACAATCGGTTCGGGGGGATCTGGTGGGGTTTTCGCGCCTTCACTGGTCATCGGTGGCATGCTCGGTGGTGTATACGGAGTGTTTCTTCAATCCATTGCACCGAATCTGGTCAATCAGCCGGAAGCGTACGTTCTGATCGGCATGGCCACCTTTTTCGTCGGAGTCGCCAATATCCCGATTGCTATGACGATCATGATTTCCGAGATGACTGGCAGCTACAGTCTGCTTGTACCACTTATTTTCGCGGGAGTAATTGCGCATCTGCTGGCCAAACGATGGAGTCTTTACACTCAGCAGGTCAGAAATCACAATGAGTCTCCGGCTCATCGGCATGAACTCACGCCTGAATTGCTCGGCCAGATTCAGGTCGGTTCCATTGTCAAGCATCCGATCTATTACCACACGCTCGTCCCTGATCATACCCTTGACGAAATAGAAAGCGTTTTCACCAGAACTCGAGAGGTTGTCCTCCCTGTTGTGAGTTCACCGGAATCGGAGGGTGTGCCCGAAGAATATTGTGGCCTTGTCCTGCTGGACAGTATTCAGCCATTCTTCCGTTCGGATGAAGATGTGCGTGACACGATGAGTGCTTCGGACCTCATGGATGATTTTGTCGCGGTGAATTTAAACGATACGCTGGACCAGGTGCAGGCGGTGTTTGAAAAGTATGAGTACCCCGAAATTCCGGTAACCGACGATTCGGGCGCCATTGTGGCCTTCATTCGACCCGGACAGGTGATCAGCGAGTATCATCGTGCCGTACTGCGCAAAAAACAGGAATAAAACTGCCTGAACTGAATCCGGTACGTGAGTGGACGATACATCTGGATCAAGATTACATTAGCTTTGAGTGTCCACGAATCAACACGTTCTGATCCTTGCCACAGTCTGGAAAAAAGTATGTAGCCATCGCCGGTAATATCGGCGCAGGCAAGAGCTCCCTCACTCGCATTTTGTCGGATTATTTTAAATGGGAAGCGTATTTCGAGCGGGTAGATGACAATCCGTACCTGTCGGACTTCTACGAAGACATGCATCGCTGGTCATTTAACCTGCAGGTCTTTTTCTTGTCGAGTCGATTTGAACACCAGCGTTTAATCGAGGACACCCCCCACAGCGTTGTTCAGGACAGGTCCATCTATGAAGACGCGGAAATTTTCGCCCGTAATCTTCATGACATGGGCCTCATGGCCGCTCGCGACTACGAAAACTATACGGACCTGTTCAAGGTCATGACCTCGTATCTGAAAGCTCCGGATCTGCTGGTGTATCTGAGAGCCTCCACTCCTACGTTGGTCAGTCACATTCAGTCGAGGGGCCGCGAGTTCGAGTCGACGATCCGAATTGAATATCTGGAGCGACTCAACAAGCACTACGAAGACTGGGTGGGCCGCTACGATCTGGGACCGAAGATCATCATCGACGTTGATGAAATGGATTTCGTGAACGAAGAAGAAGATCAATCCAGAATTATCTCTCAGGTTGAAGCTCGACTGTTTGGATTATTCCCCGAGTAGTGTGAAACCAGATCGCTTTTTCGCCAAACTGTTTTGTGTGGTCGCGCTGTCGGCGCCCCTCTGTGTGTTGCCATGGTGCGCGAATCCGGCATATTCACAATCGGCTGATTCACGATCGGCTGATTCACAATCGGCTGACTCACAATCGGCTGATTCGAGTCGGGTGAGCGATGTCCATGCGACAGACTCGCCTGCGGGGCGGAACCATAGCATCGATGCCTCCCCTCTCCTTGGAGGATTCGAAACGAGCCGTCCGCCTCTCCAGGAAAATGACTCCGATCCGGCCGCCATTCTGACGTGGGTTCCCGGCGTGTTTGCCTACACGTTCGGCTCGGCGGGATGGCCCGACGGTGTCGCTCCCTATGGGGCAAATCCCAATCGTGTTCCCCTCAGGATGGACGGCTTGTCAATGAATGATCTCCTGACAGGACGACCTCGATACGACCTCGCTCCTGCGGCCCTCGTCCGATCATTGAACATGGATCCTTCCACAGGAATTGATCTGGTATCGGACTCACTGAGTCAACCCGCGCCACTTACGATCGTGCGTTATCAATCGGCCGGGGACGCCATGCAAGCCGTTCAATCCGTACATGTTCAGAATCGGGTTTTCATGGCTCCAGATTCAACCACGCGCAAGTTTCAGGCGCTCTTCGGATACAGTGGAGCGGGTGCGAGAGGCGAATATGATGGCTCCCGACTGAAACGAGCCAGGGAAGTGACAATCCGGCTGAGATATGAAACACCACGCTGGAGCGTGGAATTTTTGGATATGGCGCGCCGACGAAGCGTCGGCGCGCACACAGGCGTCATACCATTAAGCGGAGCGAGCTATGAGTCCATCTACCAACGACTGGGGGCGACGGTTGGAGATAGCGAGGCCCGACGCCGGACGATTCGAAATGATCTGGTTCTGAGTGGCACGACCAGAATCGCGGGCAATCAGGCCCTGTCGAAAATATACTGGACGGTGCAAACGCTGGATTTTTCGGGGGAATCTTTCAACCTGAAGGGTGTGGCCGAAAGGATGGGCGTCGATCTATCTGTTTCCCGCATGATTCGTCGCAGCCACGCGGATGTGAGACTCCGTGGCTTCAGCGATCGTTTTACCGGCGGAAACGTCTATGAACCCAAGCCAGATGCAAGATCATTTCTTTCGATGGTGGCTCGCGTTCAGGGAAATGGAGCCGGATTCGGATACCGCGTCGAACTGGGTCCGGAGAAAGAAGACACCCGATCCTGGTTTCACATGTCAGGATTGATTCAAAAACAGGCAGGGCGTTTTTTGGCGACCGGCCAATTCCTGGCTACAGGCCTGCCCCTCGCGAATCACGAAGTGACCGGGTTTGGCGCGGCTGTCTTTCCGCTGCCGGAAGCAGCTGATCCCTCTCTTTCTCGAGGTAGTCTGGGCCTGACGTGGCAATCGTCATGGCTTTCGCTGCGCGCCCAGGCGTGGAGGGCAAGGTACACGGATCCGGTGCAAGCTGTTTATGACGAGGTCGACGGCGCAATTGCTGTCCAGGTTTTGAGTGGATCCGCCGACGCTCAGGGTCTCTCAATCGAAATTGGATTCAGAGACCTGGCCGATCGGGGGGTTTATGCCTTGCTGAATCCCGTGTTTTCCAACCGGAGTACCGAGTCCGAAACTGTTGTAGCTCGATCGTGGCGAAGATCCACACCACAGACGTGGTCTTCTGCCAGGTTGGGTCTGCGAGCCCATCTTTTCGAGGACGATCTGGACCTCGATACCTATGTGCGCGCCCGATACTGGGGAACCATGGATGGCCTGCGTCTTCACCCCGCTACGGGTCTTCTTGCGCTACCGAGCGCCACATCGCAGAGTCTGGAGTCGAACTGGCTCATCGATGTCGTCGCCGAAGCCGGTGTTCGCGGCGCAACCATCTTTCTTTCGTATGAAAACGTCTTTTCCGGTACAACGACGCAGGTCGGAAATTTGATCGTTCCTGACTACCCTCTGCCCCGTCAACGCACGCGTTTCGGTGTCTACTGGCCTATAATGAATTGAATAAACCGTTTCCGCTCACGTGCGAGCGCATCCAGTGCACAACATTTTTCGATATGTCCGTATAAGCGATCAGAATGGCGAATACGACATCATATAGCCTGTCCGCTTACGAACTACGGGCACTGGAGGAACTCCATTCATGGAAGAATCCTCCTGAAACCTGGATGACACGCGCGAAACTGAAGGCTTCCGAATCATGGAATGCCGTCACGGACATGGTGCACAAGATTCCGGGAGTGGATTGGGCCATGGAAAACGTCATTTCTGGCGTCCTCGAACTGACCAACGAAATTACTCAGGACTCCGTCTGGACTGAAGCCGTAATCAAGGACTTTCACAGCAAAGGGCACGAGATTTCCCATCTCTCTGATGTTCATGAACTGGATCTCGAAGAAGTAGATCTTGTGTTGTCAGGTCTCGACAAGAAGTACATCGGCCTGGCCTCGGTCGAAGGAGTCGCCACTGGCGCCGCGGGAGCTGCTGGAATCGTACCCGATCTTATCGCTCTGGTATCAATCAACCTCAGAGCCGCGGGCGAATACGCTTCCTACTGCGGGTTCGACATCACACATGATCTCGAACGATTGTACGCTCTCGAACTCCTCGACAAAGTCGCGCAACCGAGTACCAACCAGAAAGACGTGACGCTGTCTCCTGCGGTGAGAACAGCTTCACGCGTGGCTCGCCAGCAAGGCTCCCAACTCATGGAACAGGTGGGTGTCGGGAATGCGATCGAAGCCATTGCCAAGCGCCTGGGCATGAATCTCACCGAGAAAAAACTGGCGCAGATGGTGCCTGTAACCGGTGCCCTGCTGGGAGGTGGGTTGAATTACCTGTACACGACCAAAGTCTGCAACACGGCGCACTTCCTGTATCGGGAACGGTTTCTGGTGGCGAAGTACGGCGAAGACGTAACCAGTCGATAAATCGTTGCTGAGCGACACCAGTCCGCACACAAATCAGGATCGCTTTTTACTCCCGCCCATAACCGGCACTTCTGAGGGCCCTGTTTTCCTGAAGCGACAAACGAAAAAACCCTCCATTCGATGCGAGGGCAGGAGACGACAGGCTCCTTCGACCCGTTCTTCGACCTCGTTCTTTCTCCAACTCCGAACAACGGGAATGCGCTCTTCAAATTGTTCGGAGATGGGTTCGATGTCCATGCAATAGCCGAAGGTATCCAGCATGTGCTGGATCGCGCCTTCGTTTTCATCCGGAGAGATCGCGCAGGTCGAATAGACAAGAGTTCCTCCGGGTTTGAGGGAGTGCACAGCCGAGAAGAGAAGTCTACGTTGCTTGCGAACCATCTCTTTCGATTTTCCGGTTGTCCAGAATGACCATGAATGGGGATCGCTGAATTGGAATCTGCCCTCGCTCGAACACGGAGCGTCCAGTAACACCCGATCAAAATGCTCGGGGCGATATCGCCACACTTTCGTGCCGTCCTGCAGAAATACCTTCACAAACGAAGCTCCGTGTCGCTTCAAATTGTCCTGAAGTTTGAATTTTCGCTTTCTGACGAGCTCTACCGCAGCAATTTCCGCTTCCGGCGCCATGGCCGCGATCTGCAGTGTCTTGCTGCCCGGAGCTGCGGTCAGATCGAGAATTCGCTCGCCCTGTTGAGGATCCAGCATTCGAACGGGTAACTGACTCGCAAAACCCTGCAAATAGAGCCCGCCTGATAGATATTCCTCTGATTCGAGTAGTTTTTGCCTGTTTTCCGGCTCCACCCACCCGGAATCGGGCCAATCGCCGGATCGGAAGACCTCAATGTTTTGTGCAGCAACGGATTCGAACGAATTGCCCGATGATGGCAACAGTGGATTCAAGCGGAACCAGGCCTGTCTGGGGGCTGAAAAACCGTCCACAATACGAGAGAAGTCCGTGTCGTTAAACAATGCCTGATAACGTTCTATGAACGGGACCGGGAATGACTCAGGAAAGCGTTCCAGCGTATTCAAATCGTTTACAATCCTCCTTCTTCCAGAACTCTGAAAGAAGTAGAATCGTTGAATTGGAAAAGAGCGGTGTGCGCCAAGATAATCCGGCATTTAAGGGATTGCACAAACAGTGCGATATATGTACCATGACGCGCCGTTTAAATGGCGTCTCATTTTTTCGTCGTTCCGACTTTTTGAAATGTATTTTCTGATATGAGCAATCAACATGAAGACGATGTGATCCGGTGTTCATTTTGCGGGCGAACAGCCCATGAAGTGACTTCCATGGTAGCCGGACCCGATGTCTACATCTGTGACCGCTGTATTAACGATGCCTCCGGTATTGTAACTAGCGACGAAACGTCCCACTCGAGTCCTGCCCCTACTCCATCCCAACGCGCATCAGATCCCAAGAAGAGGTTGGCGCCGCTGGAGATCAAGGAGGCACTCGACGAATATGTCGTTGGGCAGGACCAGGCAAAGAAGGCGCTCTCCGTAGCCGTGTACAATCACTACAAGCGAATCGACTCCTCGGAATACTACAGTGAATTCCAGGATGTCGAGCTTGAAAAGTCAAACATCCTTCTGATCGGACCTACGGGTACGGGAAAGACGTTGCTGGCCCGCACGCTCGCAAAAGTCCTGGATGTTCCTTTCTCCATTTCCGATGCGACAGCGCTCACCGAAGCGGGCTACGTCGGCGAAGATGTTGAAAGTATTCTCGCTCACCTACTGCATGCGGCAGACTTCAATGTAGAGCGGGCCGAGCGCGGCATCATCTACATTGATGAAGTAGACAAGGTGGCACGAAAGGCTGACAATGCCTCAATCACCCGCGATGTCTCGGGCGAGGGCGTTCAGCAGGCTCTCCTCAAGATTCTGGAAGGGACTGTGGCGGGCGTACCGCCAAAAGGTGGTCGCAAGCACCCCGAACAGAGCCTCATCAACATTGACACGTCGAACATCCTCTTCATTTGTGGCGGAGCGTTTGACGGCCTGAACGAAGTCATTGCAAGTCGGGTGTCCTCGAATTCAATTGGATTCACGGCGGACACCGTTCATCGCATGGACAAGTTCGACCCAACCATTTTCCAGCATGTCGAGCCAGATGATCTTCTTCGATTCGGATTGATTCCAGAATTGATTGGTCGTCTTCCGGTGATATCTGCTTTGGACAATCTATCTGTAGAGGCGATGCAGAACATTCTGCTGCAGCCCAAAAATGCACTGCTCAAACAGTATAAAAAGCTCTTTGCCATGGATGGTATTGAGCTTGCGTTTGAGGAGTCTGCCATCGATGCGGTCGTAACCAGAGCAAAGGCTCTGGGTACGGGCGCACGAGGTCTTCGCGCCGTCCTGGAAGACACGATGCTCGACATCATGTTCGACATCCATTCCAAAAACAACATCGCGCGCTGCACCATCACGCGTGAGACGGTTGAAAACAAAGCTGAACCGATCTTCGAGCCCAACAAGGCAACGGCCTGATTTTAGAGGACCCGGTCGAATTCCTGCGCGGCGGGCGATGATTAATCGCCCGCCGCGCTCCTTTTTTGTACCTCCCATGATTCGGCCTAAACCCTGTCGACTCTTCTCTCGTACACGAGAGTATGATCGACATGGGGTTCAATCGCATGATCTACCGGCTGAGAGTCGAGGACTCTGGGTTGAAAAAATGCTGCATTCAGACAGCGTCCTTTCATCAGATGAGGCTGAGAAGTAAGTTCCGAGCATGGATTTGAGACTGAAATTAGTCCGATTTCTGGCGCTTCCCCGGTATTATTCCCGGGGATTGATACGTGAACTGTACAGCCGTCAGGTCTTTCTCTGGGCTCAGGCGATCGGCTTCAAGGTGCTTATCACTACCGTTCCTCTCATTCTACTTGGAACGGGTCTGGCGGGTAATATTCTGCGACAGCCTCGACCCTTCGAGAGCATCGAATCGCTCATACGCGACTTTCTCCCGGCCTATCAGTCTGACCAGATCATTTCCTTTCTGAGTCAGCTTCAGTCTGCCAGCGGCACGCTGACGCTCATCGCCGTCGCCGGCCTCACAGTCACTGCAGTAACGCTTTTTACGACACTGCGTACGGTTCTGGCCAATGTATTCCAGGAAGAATGGCACGAGCACCGCTCTCTTCTGCGTGGATATCTATTTGACTTTCGAATGACGCTGCAGGTGGGCCTCTTCTTCATCGCATCGACTCTGATCACGATCCTGCGCCAGACGTTGAATGAAAACTCTGTGTCCAAACTGCAGGAATTCGGCCTCGACTATGCCTGGCTTCAGGAGGGATGGCAAGGCGCACTCGATACGTTTGGACTCTTCTTACCCCTCCTCCTGAGTGCGGCCATGTTTTTCCAGCTGATATGGTTCACGCCTCTTCCCAAGCCACCCTGGCGGAGTGCGTTGTGGGGTGCCGTATTTACAGCTGTTCTCTGGGAATTGGGTAAGATTGGGTTTTCGGCCTACGCAAGCAATTTCAGCAGTTTCACACAGAGTGGGCTTGCCGCCCTCGGGGATACATTTGTTCTGGTCATCGTGATCGTGATATGGGCCTACTTCTCCGGCCTTATTCTTACGATGGGTGCTATCGTCACCCTTCTTCACGAAAGAAAACATCGCCAGCCTGAACTTCTGTCGAGCTTCCTCGGCAATTCGGGCGTCGTCGCCACGGTGTCGGGTACTATTGAAGCCCGAGAACTTGACGTTGAATAGTCACTCTCGCGTTATCCCATAATGAATTTCTCCTCGTAATTAGAAGCTACCTTGTCCACCACCTCGCAACCCATATCAGAGTTTCTCGCAGATTTTGGAAATCTCTGCAGGTTCATGGGCCGCTTTGTCCTGCGCTTCTGGAGGCGCCCTTTCGAAGGGCGTGAGCTCTTTCGCCAGATGGACGAAGTCGGGTCGAAGTCTTTCCTGCTGACAGGAATTACCGGCCTCGCGATTGGAATCGTGTTGGCCATGCAGAGTCGAGGAACTCTCATCCGGTTCGGTGCCGAGGCGGTGCTACCCAACATGCTGGCCCTTTCCGTCATAAAGGAAATTGGCCCTGTCATCACGTCCCTTGTACTGGCGGGTCGTCTTGGAGCAGGCATGGGTGCCGAAATAGGATCCATGCGCGTAACCGAGCAGATCGATGCCCTCGAAGTGGCAGCGCTGAAGCCCTTCCATTTTCTCGTGATCACGCGAGTGTTGGCCTGCATGATCATGTTTCCCATCCTGACGCTTTGGACGGACGCCGTCGCGATGACGGGCGGCTACATCGAGAGCTATCTGGCTTCGGGTATGGACTACCGCATTTTTGTTTCGACAGCGTTCGAATCACTTCGCTTCAGCGACGTCATTGTCGATACCGGAAAGACGGCCATCTTTGGATTCATTGTCGGCATCGTGAGTTGTTATCTCGGCTTCTCCGTACGCGGCGGTACACGCGAGGTGGGCCGCGCCGCGATGCGAGCTGTTGTGGCTTCCTCTCTTCTCATCCTTCTGACCGACGTCGTCATCGTTCGCCTGTCACTGATCATATTCGGAGATGTGGGTACGTGAGTCAGGTTCCGGTCATAGAACTGCGCGATTTACACAAGTCTTTCGGAGACACGGACGTCCTGCGAGGTATCGACCTGTCTGTTGAAAACGGATCGTCGTCTGTGGTCATGGGAGGGTCAGGATCGGGTAAAAGCGTTCTGATCAAACATATCGTCGGCCTGCTGAAGCCCGATCGTGGAGAGGTCTACGTAAACGGGCAGCGCGTCGATCTACTCGATGGAGATGATCTCGACAGCGTTCGCCTTTCGATAGGATACCTGTTCCAGTCCGGAGCTCTTTTCGATTCGATGACGGTCCGGGAAAACATGGACTTCTTTCTGGAGCGTCATTCTGAGCTGAGAAGATCCGAGCGCGACGACAGAATTCTGGAGACGCTTTCCTGGGTTGGACTGCCCGAAAAAAGACATCAATTTCCTGCTGAGTTGTCAGGAGGCCAGAAAAAGAGGATTGCGCTCGCTCGTGCCATCATTCTGGAACCAGAAATCCTTCTGTACGATGAACCGACGACGGGTCTTGATCCGGTCTCAGTGAAACAGGTATCCGAATTGATCGTGCGTCTTCGCGAGGAAAAGGGAGTTTCGTCTGTGGCCATTACCCATGATCTGTTGTGCGCGGAGATCATTGCCGATACCGTTCATTTTCTGCATGAAGGAAGATTTCTTGTCGAAGGTTCGCTGGATGACGTCAAAACTCATGATCATCGTGCGATATCAGTTTTTTTCGGCGGACTTAGCGAAGGTTCATGATTCCGCCCCACAACATCACACATTCTGGTTTATTTTAGCGCGAACTTGTGAACTCAGGGGTTTGATATGCTTCAAAAAATCGAAAATCACTGCCTTTCATGAATCGCTCCGCCCGACTCGGCCTACTCATCATTTCTGCAGCGTTGCTGTTTATGGTCGCACTGTTTGCGATCGGCAACCGCACGTTTCTGTTCAGCGATACGATTGAAGTTAAGTCCCGCTTCACTCAAGTTGCTGGCTTGCAGGAAGGAGCACCTGTCCAATTCCAGGGCATCAATGTCGGTCGCGTACAGAGAGTACAGCTTCCTGCCTCCCCTGGCGAACAGATCGTCGTGACGATGTCCATTGCCACGCGCGCTGGTCATCTTATCAGAAAAAACACGGCAGCCCAGATCAAAAGTGACGGGCTCGTGGGCGAGCAGATTATCGTGTTGGAAAACCCGCAAGAGATCGACGAGCCGGCCGAGGCAGATGATTTCCTTCCCGGAGAAGACCCGTTCGACCTCTTCGAAATCACCGACCGCGCCATGGCTTCAGTTCAGACATTTGAGCAAGCCGCAATCGCGTTCGAGACTATCATGATCGACGTCCAACGTGGAGAAGGAACACTTGGACGCATCGTTTACGATTCCACGTTGTATGTAGAATTGGTGTCGACGACCAATGAGACCAGACGTATTCTGAACGGTCTGGCCAATTCGGCAGAAGCCAACGCTCAGATTCTGGTTGACCTGGCCTCCGAAGCAACATCTGGAATTCAGGGAATCCTGGCCAAGGCAGATTCAGGAGATGGAACGCTGGCACGATTTCTCAATGACCCGGCCGTGTTTGAAGCCCTCCTGGCGACAACTGACTCTCTCCAGGTCATCGCCTCGGACCTGAGATCTGTTTCTCAGTCTACAGAAAATGCCGCGTTCTGGGGCGAATTGGGTGCATTCCGGATGGCTGAGCTCATGGAAGCGGCCAAACACAACTGGTTATTCCGGCGCTACTTCGAAGAGCGTGGAAGCATCGAAGCCGCGCCATTTGAGGTCCGTGAACAAGCGATCTCCGAGTCGTTCAGGCAAATATCGGATCGCGAAAGAGAACTCCTTCTCTGGGAGGAACGACTCCAATTGCTGCAAGATGATCTGGCGCAGCGGGCAGACTCACTCGGGATCATTCCGCCAGGATCTGAGGATCAGTGAGCATGGAGTTCAGACTTGAGCATACAGACCCCTCTGGCGCGCGAGCGGGAAAAATCGTCACGGATCATGGCGAGATCGAGACCCCCATCTTCATGCCTGTCGGCACCGTGGCCAGTGTGAAAGCCGTCTGGCCTGAGCAGCTGGAAAATGAAATCAATGCCGACATCATCCTCGGAAACACCTACCACCTCTATCTCAGACCCGGCACAGAAGTACTCGAGAAAGCAGGAGGATTGCATTCCTTTATGGGCTGGGAACGACCCATTCTGACTGATTCTGGTGGGTATCAGGTTTTTTCGTTGTCCGAGCGAAGGAAACTGACCGAGGAAGGAGCCCGATTTCAGTCACATATCGACGGGTCTTATCACCAGTTCACTCCTGAAAATGTGGTAGACACCCAGCGTTCGATAGGATCGGACATCATGATGGTGCTCGACGAGTGCCCAGCGGGCGATGCCACAGAGACCTATGCGTCCGATTCAAACGAACTCACCATTCGCTGGGCCGAACGCTGCAAACGTCGTTTCGAGCAAACCAGCTGCCCTTATGGTCATGAACAAGCCCTTTTCGGAATAGTTCAGGGTGTCGTCTATCCTGAAATCCGACGTCGCTCTGCACGACAACTCATCGATCTGGATTTTCCCGGTTATGCCATTGGCGGGCTCTCCGTTGGAGAGCCCGCAGAACAGATGTACGCCATGGTCGAGGTGGTCAACGAGATCCTGCCGCCCGACAAGCCACGTTACCTGATGGGCGTAGGAACACCCGTCAACCTCGTGGAAAATGTAGCCCGGGGCATCGATATGTTCGATTGCGTGATGCCCACGCGCAATGGCCGAAACGGAATGCTGTTTACGACCGAAGGTGTCATCAACATCAGAAACAAGAAGTGGCAGACTGATTTTTCTGAGGTTGATCCCGGCCTCGACATTTCCGCATCGCGACATTTCTCAAAAGCGTATCTACGCCACCTCTTCATCGCCAACGAAATTTTGGGATTGCAGATCGCCTCAGTTCAGAATCTTGCGTTTTACCTCTGGCTGATGCGCGAGGCGAGGAAATCCATCTTCGATAACCAATACGAAAGCTGGAGCAAGGAAATACTTCCGCGGATAGGAAGAAGGCTCTGAACAGGCGGCATCCACGGGCGTACGAAGCGTTCGCACCGCAGTCTGGCAACATCAAAGCCCAGCGTAGTCAAGAGTTAATCCCGCGTAGTCAAGATGGCCCGTCAGTTTGACGTACCTGTGTTTTATCGCAGCCCGATCGTATCCCGGGTAAAGGAATACCGACGTCAGCTGGATCCACGAAAAAAGGACCTGTCTCCTTCCCTTTTGGATTTCGGCCCTGTTCGCTTCAAACTGGCCCGTCACTTCGGATTTTGTTATGGTGTCGAGAACGCGATTGAAATCGCCTACCGAGCGCTCGACGAAGCTGATGGTAGGCGCGTTTTTCTGTTGTCCGAGATGATCCACAATCCTCACGTCAATGAGGACCTCGAATCCCGCGGCATCCGCTTCATCAGAACAACGAGGGGCGAACAACTGATGCCATTCGATGAGCTTACTTCGGACGACATCGTCATCATTCCAGCGTTCGGCACCACGCTTGAAACTGAAAAGGCACTTTCTGAAATAGGTGTAGATGTTCAGGCGTTCAATACAACGTGTCCATTTGTGGAAAAGGTCTGGACCCGTTCCGAAAGAATCGGCGATCAGGACTACACAGTTGTGATACATGGAAAGCACTTTCACGAAGAAACGAGAGCCACTTTTTCACACGCCAGGTCCAAGGCACCGGTCGTAATCGTCCGAGATCTTGAGGAGGCAGAACAACTGGCTTCGGTGATTCGCGGGGGGAAGGATTCAGGTTTTTTCATCTCTCACTTCGAAGGTCGCTTCAGTCGCGGGTTCGATCCTGGCAAAGACTTGAACCGACTTGGAGTCGTAAATCAGACGACGATGTTGGCGACGGAGACGGCCCAGATCGCGGCACTTCTGAAACAGGCACTTTTCGAGCGTTGGGGAGACGACGGAATTCAACACTTTGCCGATACGAGTGACACACTTTGTTATGCCACAAACGAAAACCAGGACGCGACGCGATCTCTCATTGAGGACGGCGCCGATCTGGCGGTGATTGTCGGAGGAGCCAATTCTTCCAACACCAGCCATCTGGTTGAACTGTGTGAAGAGGTAATGCCCACCTTTTTCATCAGCGGAGATGAAAGTCTGATCGGCCCGAGCAAGATCGAACATTTTGACCTGCATAAAAAGGAGCTGGTCAAATCCCAGAACTGGTTGCCGGACAAGGAGAACGTCGACATTCTGCTCACTGCGGGCGCATCCTGTCCTGACATCCTGTTGGATCGTGTCATGAGCAAAATTTGCAGCTGGTATCCAGAGGCCATTTCCGTCGATACTGCACTCGAACCGTATCTGGTCATTCCCCAACAGTAGCACGGAGAACAGAATGACCTTTTGGGATAAAAACGGTTCAACTTCCTTTGAGGACTCAGTTGCTATCCTGCAACTCGTGGATTTTCAAACGATGTACCAGAATGCCTGTCTTGAATAAGCTCATTCCCATAGTGGTGGTGGCGATTCTTTTTTCTGGTTGCTCTGTTTTTTCGACCAGAGAACCGGAGGAACCCCTCGAAGATACAGGCCTGTTCATCCAGCCCGACACACCGGAACAGGTCATCGAGAATATGCAAAATGCCGTGCTGGAGCTAAATACTCTCAACTATCGACGCTCTCTTTCGGAGGATTTTACTTTTCGGGCTACGGCTACTGCTTCATCTCGAGAAAGCGTCTTTTTTTCCTGGTCTCGAGACCAGGAAGAACAGTACTTCTCAGCCTTGACCGCTGCAGCCTCGCTCAACACCGGCCACAACCTGCAGCTGAATGATCAGTCATTGACGCTCCTGGCTGCGAATGAATTCGTGCTGGATGCCACTTATGTGCTGTCTGTCAATCATCGTCGGACCGAAGTCCCCACTCAAACCCAGGGCCGTCTCCGCTGGATCATCCGGCAGAGCAGCGACGGCCTTTGGGCCATCGTGGAATGGACCGATCAGGAATTGGGGAACGAGGCGTCCTGGAGCGACCTCAAGGCGGAGTTTCTGAAATAGCTCTGCAGGTTCTGAATGCTGCTGAACGACGCTTCTTTGATCTTCTTGCTCCATGGGTCATGAGTTCTGCCGATATTGCACCATGCGAACTCTATTCGTCATAGCATTCCTCTGGTTTGGCGGCCTTTTTGTGAGTGGTTGCAATCCTTTCGCTCCCGCTCTCGAAGAAGGAAATCCGTTCGGTGACCTGTTGGGTGACCCTACTACAGTGGAGGGTTTCTTTACCAACTTTCGAAACGCCTACGAATTGAGAGATGTATCGCTGTACGAATCTCTCCTCGATTCTTCTTTTACGTTTGTCTGGCATGATTTCGATGCCCAGGTGGACCGTGAATGGGGATTTGCTCAGGATCTGGAAACTACGCGGCGTCTCTTTCAGAACTCCTCTGGAATCCGCCTTCAGTGGAATCAGATCATTGCCCAGGATGAATTGATTCCGCTTTTACAGATGCGTGTCGTGCGTTCGTTCAATCTGACCGTTACTCTCGAACAGGGAGATGTTTTCCGTACCGACGGCAACGTGAATTTCCAGCTTATCAGAGCTGATTCCCTCTCTTCCTGGCGACTGAAAAGGTGGCGGGACGAATCTGCCCTTTAGCGAGATTCAAAAGGCGTGTTAGTGCGGTATCTGGGCCCTAAATTGGCGGCTCTCAATTCTGCTCACTTACCTCCCAGCGTCCCGAGATGGATCAGGCACTAGCATACACCGAAGCCAATTTTGACCGCTTCGTCGAAGAACTCAAAGATTTTCTCAGAATTCCGTCGGTCAGCACAGATTCGGCACACGCCTCAGATGTCAGGACGGCAGCTGAATGGCTCGCCACGCACATGAGGGATCTGGGCGTGTCGAAAGTGGATATCATGGAAACTGCCGGCCATCCGATCGTGTACGGCGAACAGATCATCAACCCAGATGCTCCTACCATTCTGGTTTACGGTCACTACGATGTCCAGCCTCCCGATCCGCTCGAATTATGGGACTCTGAGCCGTTCGATCCGCAGGTACGAGACGGCGACCTGTATGCAAGGGGCTCTTGCGACGACAAAGGGCAGCTATTCATGCACGTCAAGGCTGCAGAATCCTTTTTCCAGACCGACGGAAATCTTCCCCTCAACGTCAAGTACATTTTTGAAGGCGAAGAAGAAATCGGTTCGGCTCACCTGCCCCAATTCATGGAAGACAATAAAAATCTTCTGAAGGCAGATGTGGCCGTCGTATCTGATACGGCGCTTTTCGGAACAGGCGTACCCTCGATCACCTATGGATTGCGTGGTCTGGCGTATGTGGAAGTCACACTCGAAGGCCCGGACAGGGATCTGCATTCTGGTGTCTACGGTGGCGCCATCGAAAATCCGATCAACGCTCTTGCCAAGATGGTCGCGGGACTACACGACGAATACCATCGTGTGACTGTTGAAGGATTTTATGACAATGTCATCGCCCTCACCGATGAGGAGCGCACGACGTTTGCGAGCCTGCCTTTCGATGCCGACGAATGGGTTGCCGATGTCGGCGCCTCTAAATCCAAAACCGAGTCAGGATACACGGCGCTCGAAGGAACGACTGCGCGTCCGACCCTCGACTGCAATGGAATATGGGGAGGATTCACGGGAGAAGGGGCCAAAACTGTGTTGCCAGCCCGCGCACACGTCAAGATTTCCTGTCGACTCGTTCCCGGACAGGAGCCCGGTGAGATCACGGACAAGCTTCAGGCGCATTTTGAAAAGCACGTGCCGGACACAATGAAACTGACCTTCACTGATCTTCATGGCGGTCACGGGGCTCTCGTACCTACAGACAGTACAGCTATGAACGCCGCGTCAGCAGCGATGGAGCAGGTGTACGACGAGAAACCTTACATGGTGCGATGTGGAGGCAGTATCCCCGTTGTGGCCGATTTCAAGAGGATTCTCGACCAGGACACCGTCCTCATGGGCTTCGGGCTGGATTCGGATGCCATCCACTCACCCAATGAAAAATTCGGGTTGGATCGTTTTAGAAATGGCATAGATTCCATCGTGCTGTTCATGCAGAACTATTCAAACGCAAGTTGAGCAATGAGACACTCCATTTACCTTATTGCCGTCCTCCTCGTGGGATGTGCTCCGGCGGCGCAAGAAACTGTCGAGTCTCCATTCACCGGAAATCCCTGGCCTGAAATCAGGGCGCAACGCATTGAAACGCTATTGCCAGTTGCGATGCAAGAGCAGAGTGTTGATGCGTGGATGATTATCTGCCGAGAAAACAACAATGATCCAATCGCCGATCATGTCGGATGTGAAAATGCGGGGGGTACGGCCGCATTCATGTTCTTCCTTTCGGATACTGGATTGACTTCGATTGTCATCTCACCCTCCGGAGAAGCAACTGCGCTCGAGGAAAAGGAGATGGTGGATGAGGTGATTCGGATCCAGCGGGGAACGGGATTTTGGGGAAGCGTGGAAAACCAGTTTGAGCGATTCTCTCCCGAGGCGATCGCTATCAACACCGGGCGAAGTCCAATTTCAGACGGGCTTTCTCACACACAATATGCTTCCATGATGGAGGGAGTTTCTGAGCGTTGGACATCTCGGATGATTTCTGCCGAATCGCTGATTCGAGGCTGGCTCTCGATCAAACTTCCTCAAGAAGTTGAAATCATGAGTCTTGCTGCCGAAATCACCGCCCGATGGGAGGTTGAAGCGTATGAAGCAGCCGTTGGTGGCGTGACAACAGACCGTGATATCGCTGATTTCCTCGAAGCCAAAATGGCCGAAATGGGGGTGGGCGACGGATGGGCTGCTGAACAGAATCCTGCAGTGAATTCCGGTAAAGATCGCGGACACTCCCATCCCACTAACCGCACAATTCAACCAGGAGACTTCATCCAGATCGATTTTGGTATTCGGGTCTACGATCGATGGGTGACCGACATTCAGCGCTTCGCGTACGTGCTGGCGCCGGGCGAGACAGAAGCACCTGAAGATGCTGTCCGCAAATGGGAATCCGCGCGCGCGGGCAGCCGCGCTGCTTTTGCGGCCATGAGGCCCGGCGCCACAGGAAACGAAGTAGACCGAGCGCAGCGAATCATATTGAACGAGAACGAAAGTATACCGGTAATGTGGGGTACCGGTCATCCCGTCGGGTACTGGGCTCACGACAGCGGCCCCGGTCTCAGTGGTGGCCGTCTTGGACAGGAGTTGACGGTGCGTCCCACGCAGGTCCTGAAACCGGGAATGACCTTCGCGTTTGATGGTTTTCACTCCTGGCAACTGACAGACTCCACGACCAAAACGCTCTCTGTTGAAGAGATGGCCGTCATCACTGAAGACGGTGCCATGTGGATGACAAATCCCCAGGAAGATCTCATTCTCGTACATTCTAAATGACTCCCGGAAGAACCGCAGATAGACTATGCAGCGCAAAGACTTGTACGACGACGAAACGTTCGAAGAAATCCTTGAGCGCCTGGGCAGATTAACTCCCGAAACCGAAGCCGAATGGGGAAGCATGACGGTGGCTCAGATGCTGGCCCATTGCGCAGAGGTTCAAGATGTGACCAATGGTAAAAAATTGAAAGGCACGTCCCTGTTCTTGAAAATTATCGGGCCCATAATCAAAAAAGTCGTGCTGTCCGAAAAGCCTTACGACAGAAATATCAAGACGCACCCCCAGTACGAGATGCACGAACCAGAGGACTTCTCTCGTCAGAGGGATCGTCTCATGGATTCAATCAGAACCATGCATGCTCTGGGGAGACGCGAAACTCGTCATCCGCTCTTCGGCAAAATGAGTGCATCCGACAACGGTTGGGCCATGTACAAACACCTCGACCATCACTTTTCCCAGTTCGGAGTCTGATTCGTCAAATGACACCGAGCGAAATGGCTCCCGGATTACTCGCAGTAGATCTTGGTCTGAGAACGGGGCTTGCCCTTTTCGGGCGTGACGGACGGCTCATCTGGTATCGCTCCCGCAATTACGGAAGCAGGGCACGGCTCAGGAAAGCCGCATTTTCAGTTCTCAATGAAGCCAAATCCGTAAACGTGGTTGCCCTCGAAGGTGGCGGAGATATTGCCATCCCGTGGTTTTCAGAAATTGACCGAAGAGGACTCAAAGTCATTCAGTGCAAAGCCGAGCACTGGCGAGGTGAGCTGCTGCTCTCACGCCAGCAGCGACGTGGAGCAGACGCAAAAAAATACGCAGACACCCTGGCACGACGCATCATCGACTGGTCAGGGTGCAAAAAGCCAACCTCCCTCCGACATGATGCTGCGGAAGCGATTTGTATCGGGCTCTGGGCCGTCAGACGCCTGGGCTGGCTCGAGGAGTATCCTGATGGCATCGGGCGACGCGCCCACGCCAGCGTGAAACACCTTTGAGTATGGCCTGAGACCCACTGCCTTTGACACGTACGTTGGTATTCTGACAGGAACGGTTTTCCCCTCGATTATGGCTTGGCATCTGTTGACCAGAATGGCTCCAAGCTCGGGTAAATATGCGAGCTTCAGCTCTCGAGATTGGTTTGCTCCCATGTAGACTGGTCCGCATATTGGCACATAAATGCTCGAGTTTCCGGCACCGAAACACGAGGGCAATTGCGAACTGATACAGAGATGAAGCGATTGAAATTGATTTCCCCTTGCTCCCGGCATCGTCTTCGGTCCGTATTTTTCGGTCTGGCATGCCTGATTGGGTCATGCTTCCTCGGGGTCGATCATGTCCAGGGACAGATCAAAATAGAAGGTGTAGACGGCCGGGGTGAACCCGTCTCGAGGACGTTTTCCGAGAACACCGCGATCAGCGTCGCGATGTCCGGAGACAAGATCCAGGCTGTACACTCTATCGATTTCGACGAACGCGTAACGATCGTGGTGGTCCTTGAGGAAC
>Ga0209992_10000920_pt1 | contig 35151 bp, 48 predicted proteins | sample 2SBtaG_2_FD_182564 | JGI IMG/M metagenome (GOLD analysis project Ga0209992, IMG submission 182564) | Deep subsurface microbial communities from Kolumbo volcano to uncover new lineages of life (NeLLi) - 2SBTROV12_ACTIVE470 metaG (SPAdes)... | ecosystem: Environmental > Aquatic > Marine >...
GTTGATTCATTTGATGTTGAATATACAATTGAAAATGGAGTACTTGATACAATTTTCTTAGATCCTGATTTTATTGAATTAATTCTTACTATGGATACAACATCTGATGGTTCTGTTGAAATTACCATACCACGCTCACTCTTAGATTCAAAATTTGATACATCTGATGATGTCTTTTTTGTTTTAGTCGATGGATTTGAAACTGATTATGCTGAAATAGAATCTACAGATGATTCTAGAACACTTGTAATTCCATTTTTTAGTGGTGATTCGGTGATTGACATCATTGGCACTGATGCACTAAATCCATTTTCTTTAGAACCTGAAATCCCATCTTGGATTAAAAATAATGCAGGATGGTGGGCTGATGGACAAATAGATGATACTGCATTCATTCAAGGAATTCAATATTTGATTACTGAAGAAATAATGAGTATACCACAAACTGAATCTGGAGAATCATCCGGAAACGAAATCCCATCTTGGATTAAAAATAATGCAGGATGGTGGGCTGATGGACAAATAGATGATACTGCATTCATTCAAGGAATTCAATTCATGATAACAAATGGCATTTTACAGATATAATCAGGCTCAATCCAACAAATTATGCATGGATTTCAAGTCTTTTTTGAATGGTTCTAATGATTCAGGGATTTCTATTTTGATTGAATCTTTTAATGACAAATTTTGAGATTTTTTCTCATTCCACACTGTTGAGTTAAATTCAGAAATTTCTTTTGTGATATTACTTTTGTCTTCAATATTTTCTGGTTCAACATGTTTTTCTTTATGAATACTTTCTTTAGAATACAATTCTTTCCAAAGATGCTCTGTAATGAATGGAGTAATTGGTGCTAATAATTTTAAAATTGTTGACAAAGTTTTGTGTAATGTAAATATTGCACCATCTCTTTCTTCATCTGAGAAATCAATTCCATATGCTCTTGCTTTTACCATTTCAATATAATGTGCTGCAAATACATTCCATGTAAATTCTCTAATTGCAATTGCTGGAATGAAGAAATTATAATCTTCATATCCTTTTTTGCATTCTTTGACTAATTTATCCAATTCAGATAAAATCCATTCATCAGATGCGGAAGGTTTTCCTGATTCAATTACTGGAAAACTAGACAAAAATCTTGACACATTCCATAATTTACTAAGGAATTTTTTGGTTGATTCAATTTTTTGTTCATTACATCTAAAATCATATCCGTGATTAATTTCACTGGCACTCCAAAATCTAAAAGTATCAGCACCTAATTTTTCTATTACAGGTAAAGGATCAATTGCATTACCTTTACTTTTACTCATCTTCATTCCTTTTTCATCTAGACCATATCCCATTACCCAAGCTTCAGACCAAGGTTTTTCTCCAGTGAGTTGTTCACATCTTAGTAGAGTATAGTATAACCAAGTTCTAACAATATCTTTTGCTTGAGGTCTTATTGATGCAGGATATACTTTTTTGAAAAATTCATCATCTCTATTGAATTTACTAATGAAAAGTGGAGATACACTTGAATCCATCCATGTGTCAAATGTTCGCTCTTCTCCAACAAATTCAGTGGAATCACATTTAGTGCAATTACTGATTGGGCATTTTTCCTCCCATGGTCTATAGTACTTTCCAGGCTCAGGAACGTGTGGTTCTGAGCAATTTTTACAGTACCAAATTGGGATTTCAGTACCATAATACCTTCTTCTTGATATTGGCCAGTCAATATTGATTGACTCTAGCCAATTCATTAGAATTTGTTTATGCATTGATGGATGAAATGTGATTTCTTCTCCTAATTTTTTGATTTTTCCAACTGCCTCTTTTTGCTTTAGATAGTATTCTTCCATTGGAATAATCTCTATTGGTGTTTTACTTCTCTCTGAAACTGGTGTTCTATGAACAATATCTTCAACTTTATCCAAAAATCCTTTTGTTTCTAAATCCTCAATGATCTTGGTTCTTGCTTGTTTTGGTTTTAATCCTGTATAATCTCCAGCAACTTCTGTCATTCTTCCATCTAATCCAATTGCTACAATTTCTTCCAACTCTAATTCTCTAAATAATGCAACATCATTTTGATCACCATAACTACATACCATTACTGCACCTGAACCAAATTCTTCTTGAGCTGAATGATGAGTTCTTAACTCTACTTCAGCATTTGTTATTGGGACAATGACTTTCTTTCCAATATGTTGGGTGTATCTTTCATCTTCTGGATTCACAATAATTGTCCTACATGCACAAAGCAATTCGGGTCTTGTACTTGCAATAATTATTTCCTGATCTGTATCTTTAATTTTGAATTTCATGTAAACTAATTTTGTAGCTAAATCTTCATACATAATTTCTGCATCAGCAATAGTTGTACCTGATACCCAATCGTAATTGTTAGGTCTGTTTGCAAGATACACCTGGCCTTTTTTCCATAATTCGATAAATGTTGATTGTGTAAGTGATCTGTATTCTTGTGAATCTGTTCTATAGTAGTTTGCAAAATCACCACTAATTCCTAAACTTTTCATAATCAAGATCATTTCAGCTTCTAAATCATCAAGTGCTTCTCTACACAGATTTAGAAATTCTCCTCGCTCTGTTTCTCTCATTCTAATTTTGTGTTTTTTCTCTGTGTACAATTCTACAGGAAGTCCATTTCTGTCAATTCCTATTGGGAAATAGACATTTTTTCCTGCCATTCTTGCAGTTCGTGCAATCATGTCAATTTGTGAATAATGAGCTGCTGCTCCAATGTGCCAAGGTCTGCCTGATGGATATGGTGGAGGAGTATCTATTGTGTAATTATCTTCTTGTGGTGTAAAATCATAGATTTTTTCTTCTTCCCATTGTTGTAGTATTTTCTTCTCTAACTCTGGATTCCATGCTTTTTCTGAGATTTTAGGTTCCATTTTTTTACTATCTTTCTATGTTTGAAATAATATGAGATCCTTTATTGTAACCTTCATAGATGTAAACACCTACTGCTTCTACATTTGATGGCATTTTTGGAACTAGTAATTTGATAATTTCACTTGAAAGATTCTCTACTGTTGCTTCCCCTTCTAGTAGATATGTAGTATTTTTAGGAACTTGTAACTCAAACATTCCTTTTGGACCTTCAAATTGAATTTGATAATGTGAATCATCTTCCTTTTGTAAATATTTTCTATTGATGAAAAATTTATGATCAAACACATTGACTACTTCTTTGATAATTTTTTTAGCCTCTCCAAAATCTAAAAGAAGATTATCTTTCATTTGCCCTACTAATTCTACCATTACTGATGATGTATGTCCATGTAGGATTGAACATTTTTCAACTAATGGAAGAATATGTGCATAATCAAATGAGAATGATGCATCTTCTAAAAATATAGATCCTGTTTGTGGAGTTTTATCATAAAATACAATATCTTGTAATTCTTTAATTTGTGCAACATATTTTGCATGTCCAATTGCCATTATTTTATTTTCAGGATAGTCTTCTTTGACTTGTTTGTATTTTTCAATATCTTCATCGGTATCAATAACTTCAATCAATCCTTTTTCTGTTTTGAAATCAACTGATACTTCTGCTCCATTCTTTAGGGTAACTTTGTGATTGTATTCATAATCTTGCTCAAGAAATGTGAGCATTTGTGCTACTGTTAGTTCTGTTCTAGTTTTGAGCAAATTACCTTTTTTGTCTATATATCGAAAATCTGAATCTAGAATTGTAGGACTTGAAGCCATGTGAAGTCAACTGACTATGGATATAATATAAATTCTGTAATGAACGTGCCTGAAATTCGTCTAAATTACTATACTAAAGAATTTAGAATTTTGGCCAGATTGACATCATTTTTTGTGATACCTCCAGCATCATGAGTTGTCAATTCCACAGTTAGTCTATTGTAGACATTGAACCACTCTGGATGATGGTTCATTTTTTCAATTTCCATAGCTGCTCTGGTCATAAATCCAAAAGCTTGATTGAAACTATCAAATTGAAATTCTTTGTGTAGTTTTTCGTTAACAACACTCCAACCTGAAAGATCCTTCAACTGCTCTTCAATGTCTAGTTGGGATAATCGTATCATACTGTTTTAGATTTAATGTCAAATTAAAAGATTGATTCATTACCCATTATGGATTGTGAAGAGTAAGTAAAAATGGATGAGATGAACGCAAAATTACTTGAAAATATAAAAACTTCTATTTCTGAAACTGTCAAAGTAAAGAAAATTGGAATTGCTTATTCCGGTGGTGTTGATAGTACATTAATTTCAAAAATTTGCTCAGATATGGGATTTGATGTTACATTACTTACAATTGGATTTCCTGAATCACATGATATCTTGTTTGCAAAACATGTCAATGAATTTTTGAAATATCCTCATCATATACTAGAAATTGATTCTGAATCATTTCAGTCTATTTCTTCAAAAATTAATCAAAAAATAGAGACAGATAATTTATCTTGGAATGAAAATTGTATTGCTTTTCATTATGTATCTAAATTGGCAAATTCTTTAGGACTTGATACAGTAATAACTGCAAATGGAATTGATGAATTATTTTGTGGTTATAATGCATATAGAGAAGCATTTTCTGGAGGTGAATCGCAAATCAATGATGTGATGCTTACAAAATTAGATAATGAATTGAAAATGATGAAGGCTGTAAATTTAGTAGCATCTGAATTTGGAGTTAAAATACTACAACCATTACTCTCCGAAAAATTCATCGAATATGCAAAAACTGTTCCTATTTCCGAAAAAATTCATGATTCTGAGGATCTATATCGTAAACACATTATACGAAAATTAGCAAGTGAGGTAAACGTTCCAGAACTATCATGTACGAAACGAAAAAAAGCATTACAATATGGTACTAAAATTCACAAATCTTTACTAAAAACTAGATGAATTTCTGAACTGTTTTCTTAACTGATTTCTCTACATTGCTAATGATTGCTGGTGATGCACCAAGGTGTTTTTCTGGTGAGAATATTGCATCTATTTCTTTATCAGTTAGCTTTGAAGAAAATGCTTTATCCTTTTTGATTGCATCTTTGTAAAACATTCCTTTGTCATTTGCTTCAAATGCTACTCTTTGAACATCTCTATATGCAACAAATCTTGGTATGCCTTTTTTGATTAATGCCTCTAAAACAAACTCTGCAAAGATTTGTCCCTTTGTAATGTAGAGATTATCTACAATTCTTTTCTCGTTTACCATCAAGTTTGAAACAATTCTAGTCATAGTTTCAAGCATTTCATCAACAAGAATGGATACTGTTGGAATTACAAATCTCTCATTGGCTGAATTTGATAGATCACGTTCATGCCATAATGGAATGTTTTCAAAAGATAATGCTACCTGACTTCTTACTAATTTTGATAAAGATGATACTCGCTCACTCTTTATTGGATTTCTCTTAACTGGAACTGCACTACTTCCCATTTGTCCTTTCTTGAATTGTTCTGCAACTTCACCTATCTCTGTTCTTTGTAAATTTCTAATCTCTATTGCAATTTTTTCCAAAGTAGCACCAATCAAAGCCAATTCAAATACATATTCTGCATATCTTTCTCTAGGTACAACTTGTGTTGTAACTTCTGCTGGAAATAATTTTAATCGCTTTGCAGCTCTTTTCTGTACTTCAAGTGATTTTGCACCCATTAGAGAACCAGTACCTACGACTCCCAATGTTTTACAAATCAAAATTCTTTTTTTAATTTCTTCAATTCTCTCTACATGTTTTGCCATTTCTGCAGCCCAATTAGCAAATTTTAATCCAAATGATATGATACTGGCATGTTGTCCGTGAGTTCTACCTACTGCTGGAATCTTTGAATATTTTACAGATTTTTTTGCAAGAATTGATGCCATCTTTGCAACTTTAGGTTCAATAATTTGTAATGCATCTCTCATCTGCATTGAATTACTTGTATCAACTAAATCATTACTTGTAAGACCATAGTGAATCCAAGGTCTTGCATTTTTAGAACATTTTTCACTAAGTGATTCCACTAAAGCAGCTGTATCATGATCACTCTTTGCTTCTAATTGCTTGATTCTTTTTGCAGTGATTTTTCCTGACATTGCAGCTTTGTGAATTTCTTTTCCTACTTTCTTTGAGATCATTCCTATCTCACTTTGTGAAATAGCTGCTGCTCCCTCGATCTCTAATTGATAATCTACTTTCTTTTGTTCACTGAAAATTTCCATCATTTCTTTGGTGCCATAACGACCATTATCAATAGGTAAAATTGCCAATGATTCTATTCTTTATACATGGAAAATAAATCTACTCATGAAATCTGGACTCAGTTTATCCTGTCTCGTAATTGATGACAATCACACAAGCATCCTTTTTGACATTTTACTCGTTTACAATCTGAACAAACATTTTTTCTCCAATATGGGGCTGTATTCAAATTAATACCTCTGTGTTACCTTGAATGTCCTTCTTTTTACTTGAAGAAGAATTTTGATCAAATACAGTGTCCAAATTCCCATTAAGATATAGTACAATACACTCACATCAGGTTCCTCTGGAATTTCTTTTGGCTCTTCCTCTACTGGCAAATCATATGGTGGCATGTATACAATTCCAAGAAAAATTGGTATTGACACTAGAACGATAATTGGTACAACCATGATTTTTAATTATATGGACTATAGTTTGTATAAATTTTTGCCACTGAATGAAAATACATGTCTCTCATATCTTCCTCTACAGATACAGCCAATAAATTCACAATATCTGTTGCTGTAACTATTCCCACTACCTTTCCGTCATCAATTACTGGCAATTTTCTTATTCCTCTGTCATGCATCAAATCTGCTGCAACCCTTACTGATTCATCAGAATTAATTGAGAATAATGGAGATGACATTATTTGTTTTACAGGTTCTGTTATTTGATATGCATGAGCCACAACTTTGACTGAAAAATCTCTATCTGTAACTATTCCTACAGGTGAATTGTTTTCCATTACAATCACTGCTCCAACTTTTGCATCTTCCATCATCTTTGCTGCTTCATTAACTGTAATTGAAGCATCTACTGATATTACTGATTTAGTCATTACATCTGCAATAGTTGTTGTTTTTCCATTTGTCATTTTACACATAATATTGTCTAATTCCATATTTTATGATCTTCTAGAATATCAAAGCTGAAAATCATCCTAGATAATCTCAATCTGCTTTAAATTTAAAAAATTGTTCAGTTTTGTAATGGGACTTCAAATAAAGAAAATTCTTGTACCATTAGATGGTTCATCTAATTCTTTTAGAGGTCTTGATGTTGCAATTCACATGGCAAGAGAATCTCATGCCACAGTTACTGGTCTTTATGTTGCAGGAATAGTAAAACCAAGAACAAATGATCCTATTACCCCTTTAGAGAAAATTTTGTTAGATCATGCTCAAAAAATTATGAAAAAAGCAAAGTTAATGGCTGCCAAAAAAGGAATTTTGTTTTTTGATAGAGTTTCTTATGGAGATGATGGGAAAAGAATAGTCCAAATTGCAGATAAACAAAATTTTGATCTAATTGTAATTGGTTCTAGGGGAATGGGTGCAGCAAAAGAAATTTTCTTAGGTAGTACTTCAAACTACGTCCTTCATAAATCAAAAAAACCTGTATTGGTAGTGAAATGATTATGGTTGAATTAGAAAAAAAATCTTTTGATTATTTGGAGAAGCTACTAGAAAATGCCCAAAATTCTTTTGATGGGTTATCTACTAGATGGAATGAATTACAACCTAGACAACAATATGATGTTAAAATTTCAGAGGATTTCCATCTTGGATTTGTTTTTGGAAAATTAGAAGACTCTTTTGTTCAATGGTTCTATTCTGAAAATGGACGGTCAATGACTGATCATGAATATAGGCAATTTTGGATGAAATGTCGTGAACTTGTAAGATCATTGCATGAAAAATACGATGTATTTTATTTTCAAGAGTAATTTTTCACAATTATATTATGTGTGACTAACTTCTTGTTCTCTTTTTTACAGCTGCAACCTTCTTTGATGATCTAACCTCTTTTGTTTTTGCAGTTGCTTTGCTAACTTTTCCTTCAGTTTTCACACTTTTTCCACTTCTTCTAGCTGCTCGAGAAGCTTTAGCTCTTACTTTTTGCTCTTCTTTCTGTTTTTCTAATTCTTTTTCAGTTAGCTTTTTTCTTACCATGAATAATCAAATTATTTTATCATAGATAAATTAGATCATTAATCCTTTATTTGGTAATAATTATCAAAATTACCTTTCTATGATCCCAGTATCTTGTAAAACCCACTCTAAGGCTTTAAGATAACCTTGTTTGAAATTTTTTTCATCAATTGCCCAATCCGGATTTGATCTTAGTTCTGCAAGTAGTTGATTTGCTTTTTGTGTGATAATTGTTTCATCTAACATACATCAGAATTAATCTTGATTAATTTAAAATTATTTTACAAATCTTCTGATGATTTAAATTGGAATGAAAGGAATTTTCACCCATACTCATGTCCTCTACTAATCCAAGAAAAATTGGAGAAAATCAATACCAAATTGATGCAGATTCTAATCTTGGGATGAAAGTTCCCGTTCGGATTTATGCTAATGAGCAATTAATGCAGAAAATGCTCTCAGATAGAACAATCATGCAGGCACGAAATGTTGCCTCAATTCCTGGTATAGTTGGACATAGTGTAGTATTGCCTGACGGTCATGAGGGTTATGGTTTTCCTGTAGGTGGAGTTGCTGCAATGGATGCAGAAGAAGGAATGATTAGTCCTGGAGGTGTTGGTTACGATATCAATTGTGGAGTCAGATTACTTCGTTCAAATTTAACAGAAGATGTTGTTCGCTCAAAACTCAAAGAACTTGTAACTGATCTATTTAGCTCAATTCCTTCAGGTGTAGGTTCTAAAGGAGCAGTGAAACTTACTCATTCAGAACTTGATGAAGTTTTAGTTAAAGGAGTTAACTGGGCAATTGATCATGGTTATGGTTCATCAGATGATGCAGATGTTTGTGAAGAAAATGGACAAATTCAAAATGCTGATCCAAACAAAGTTTCTGACAAGGCAAGAAAACGTGGAGCACCTCAATTAGGAAGTTTAGGTTCTGGTAATCATTTTCTTGAAGTTCAAAAAGTTGCAGAAATTCATGATGAAGAAGCAGCAAAAAGAATGGGTATTGAGGAAGGAACAATTACAATTTTAATTCATTGTGGTTCTAGAGGATTTGGCCATCAAGTTTGTAGTGATTATCTTAGAGTTTCTGAACAAGCTATGGAAAAATACAATATCAATTTACCAGACAGAGAACTTGCATGTGTTCCAAATAATTCTGAAGAAGGCGAATCTTATAGAAAAGCAATGTTTTCAGCATTAAATTTTGCATGGAGTAATAGGCAAATGTTAACTCACTGGACTAGAAATTCATTTCAACGTGTTTTCAATCAATCTGAATCTGATCTTGATATGAAATTAGTTTATGATGTTGCACATAATATTGCCAAAGTAGAAAAACACAAAGTTGATGGACAAGATCGAAATTTGGTTGTTCATAGAAAAGGTGCAACTAGAGCATTTCCTGCAAATCGTGATGAAATCCCATCTAGATATCGAGATTTAGGACAACCTGTTTTAGTCCCAGGCTCAATGGGAACTGCAAGCTGGATTTTACTTGGTCAGCCAAATTCTATGGATTTGAGTTTTGGTTCAACTGCTCATGGGGCAGGTAGAACTATGTCTAGATCTAAGGCTAGACGGAATTTTACTGAAGATGATGTTAAAAAATCCCTTAATGACAAGGGCATCTTTATCAAAGCATTAACCCGAGATGGTGTTGTGGAAGAAACTCCTCAAGCCTACAAAGATGTTGATTCTGTAGTTAATGTATCTCATAATCTGGGTATTGCCACAAAAGTTGCTAAATTAGTGCCTATCGGTGTGATTAAAGGTTGAGCGAAGATTCTGAACTTGAAAGACTAAAGGCAAGAAGACTAGCAGAAATGCAGAAAAATATTTCTACAAAACAAGAACCTGAGCCAACTACAGATGAAAAAGAAACCGTTACTGAAAATCATAGAGATTCTGTAATCAAAATACTTGGATTTAGAGGGTTAGAAGTTTTAGAAAATGCTGAGTCACAATTTCCTACAGAAACTAAAATGATTGTAGATAAATTATCTGAATTAATTAAAACTGGTGAAATTAATGAAAGTCTAGATGGGGGAAAGTTATTGAGCTTATTTAGATCAGTTGGATTGAATGTTAGAATGGCTACTAAAATTAATGTAGAACAAGATGGAAAATTTGTTTCACTCAGTGATAAATTCAGCAACAAATCATCTGGTGATCAATGATGAATATTGTATTGGAAGTTGGGACAAAAAATTATGCTGATGATTTATTGACAATTAAAAAAGCATTATCTCACATGGAAAGTTTGGTCAATGGTTACAATGGATATGCTCTAAGTGAACCTTCTCCAAAATTTGGATGGACATTTTTTAAAATAGCATTTAAACCTGATTTACAAAATGGAATAGAAGAAAAGTTCTCTGATATGATTGAAAAGTATCAGGCAAATTATCCTGCAGAAAAGTTTGCAAAATTTATGACAGATTATTTTATTTCTAGAGGTTGTGAACTTAAAATAAAAATATCTAACTAGACTCTTCTTCCTCTTTTTCCACCTTTCTTTCTAGTGGTGTCATGAGGAATTGGTGTTACGTCATCAATTCTTCCAATTTTGAATCCGCCTCTTGCTAATGCTCTAATTGCAGCTTGTGCACCTGGACCAGGAACTCTGGAACCAACTCCACCTACAGCGCGAACTCTAATATGAAATCCTGTAAATCCTTTTGTTCTTGCAGATTCAACTACTGCATTTGCAGCTTTCATTGCAGCAAATGGTGATGATTCGTATCTGTCTGCATTAACATGGATTCCACCAGAACTGATGGAAACTGTTTCTCCACCTGTTAGGTCGGTCATGTGAATAATTGTATTATTATAACTACTGTAAATGTGGGCAATTCCCCATTTTTCAGGACCTTCTTTTTTAGTCTCTGGTTGAGCCTTTGATTCTGCTTGCTCTACTGCTGCCTCAGTTTCTTCTACTACAGCTTTAGTCTCCTCGACTGGTGCTTCTTTTACTTCAGCTTCGACTTCTGACAATGTGTATTCAGGTCTTAAAGGGTTTAAAATACATTGATTTTTCAAACTTGGCTTATTTTGGGCACTTGAATACAAATCACTGACTATTCATATACTGTCATCGTCATTTTGCATTAAATGGCATCTATTTTCTTGTTGGCAATAGGAGTAGCAGTAGCAGTTGCTTTGATAGCTTCAGTAGCAATTAATTTCTTAACTCCGATCAATGATAATGGTTTATCACCATTAGAACAAGACTGCCAACAAATTGCTAATGAAGGATATAGAATACATGCAATGTATCCTGATTCAAATCCAGATGAATTGCCTCAAGATGATTTTAAACGATTAACATATCTTGATAATTTATGGATGACAAAATGTGTTAATGTCTTGCCTGCTGAATCAATTTTTAGCATTGTAAATAATGTTGAAAGGGATCTTTATTCTGGTGAATAACTATCTAAGATGTTTCCAACCTAAATCTTTCAAGCGAATCAATCTATTTTCATTTTTTAAATACACACCTTTACCTGCTGTAACAAAACCTATTTCAACAATTGGAATTTTTAACAATTTTGCATTTTTTACAATTATATTTCTATGATTTGGTGGTACTGTAAAAACAAACTCATATTCTTCTCCACCATTGAAAATTAGATTATTCAAATTCAATCTATATCTTTTTGAAAAATCTTGTAAATCCTTTAAAGCTGGAATTTTATTTATGACAAACTTGTTCTTACTAAGTTTTGACATTTCATTTAATGTTGTAGATAAACCGTCACTAGAATCCATGGATGATGAGAAATATTTTTTATTTTTTAATCCAAATTCCAACCTTGGTTTTGGTTTGATGACTGATTTTATAGCTTTTTTTACAAAAATTTCTTTTCCGCGTTTCTTTTCCAACAACATGTTCAATCCTGCTGATGTATAGCCAAATGGACCTGTCACAAAAATCAGATCTTTTTTCTTTGAATCTTTTCTAGTAACTATTTTGTCTGTAATGCCAAATAGGCATACATTGAACACAATTTCCTTCCCTTCATTAGTATCTCCACCTAGAAATGAAATATCAAATTCTTTACATGCTTTTTTGAAGCCTGATACAATTTTGTTTATTTTTACGCGTGAAATTGTCTTTGGAAGATTAATTGAAATCATTCCGTATTTCGGTTTAACTCCTTTTGAGGCAAAATCACTAACACATGCTACAACACTTTTCCTTGCTGCATCTGATAATTTCATTTTTGATGGAATATCTGTACTTTCAACTAATGTATCGGTTTTTGCTATTATCTTTATTTTATTAAATTCTAAAATCTCTACATCTTCAGATTCAAATTTTCCCTTGCGTAACCCTTTCTGAAAAATTTTAATTATTTCAGTTTCATCTAATTTTTTCATAACTTTGATTCACCATATCTATTGTATCTTTAACAATTTTTTTACATTTTTCTTCATCGTTTGATTCTGCTGAAACTCTAATGATGTCTTCTGTGTTTGATTTTCTAATCAAAACCCAACTGTCTTCATCAATAATTCCTTTAATTCCATCTAATGAAATAATTTCAGAATATTCTTTAGAAAATTCTGATTTAATTTCATCAATAACTTTATCATGAAATTCTGAATCGATTTTCGTTTTATCCCTAATTTGATAATAACTTTCCATGTAATTCAAAATTTCATTGAATTCTGTGGTTCCTAACATTGATGCAATTAAACCGCTGGTGAGAATTCCTTCTCTACAATAATTGAATTCTGGTAAAATAAAACCACCACTACTTCCTTCTCCTCCGGCTTGAGCATTATTTTTTAACATGAGATCTATCACATTTGCTTCTCCTACTTTGGATCTCTGAACAGTTCCACCTTTTTCTTTGATGAATTTTTCAACTGAAATACTGGTGTCTATGCTTAGAACAAATTTTTTGTAACCCAACTCTAATGATTTTGCTACACCTAATCCTAGTGTAACATCTGCTGATTGTTTTTTACCATTTCTTGCTACTACTAAGCGATCTCCATCCAAATCAAAAGCAAAACCAATTTCTTTTTTTGTACTTGATTGAATTAATTCAGTTAAATTATCTGCTGTAGGATCAGGCCCTCTATTACATTCTGACAGATTTTCATTTATTGTTAGTACATTACAACCAATTTTTGTTAATAATTCAGGTGCAAATCCTTTGGCGGCTCCTCCACCAATGTCTACGACTATTTCAGGACTATTTTCTACATTGCCTATGATCTTTTTTGCATCTTCAATGTATGATGATGATAGATCAGTTTCAGTTCCAATTTTTGTTTTCAAAATTTCTTGATGTTCAATTATTTTTGGGAGTTCTTGCTCATTGATTCCTCTACCTTCTATGATGAATTTCATTCCATTCCATTCTAATGGATTATGTGACGATGAAATTACTAATCCTGCACCATAGTTTCTAGCTTCTCTAAAAACTACTGGTGTAGGTACAGTTTCTAAATTGAAAATATCTATACCATTTTTCATTAATGAAGCGCTAGCAACATCTTTTACCATTTGACCTGATGGTCTTGTGTCTTTTCCAATAACACATTTTTTGGATTTTATTAATGATGAAAAATTATTGCTAAATTCTAGTATATCTTTGAGGTTGAGATCTTCTCCGAATACTCCTCTAATTCCAGAAATTGTTTTTTTCATTTAGTCCATTTCGGAAAGGCTTTTTATTAACTCTGATGGATTTACCCAATCGTGCCTTGGTAGCTCAGCCTGGTAGAGCGAACGCCTCGTAAGCGTTAGGTCGCGGGTTCGTACCCCGTTCAAGGCTTTGATAATTTTTTAAAAATTTGTAAATAATTACTAGTTTGATTCATCGAAGGTTTCAATGTCTGTTTCTAATTCTTTTCCTAAACCTTCCCACCATTGTTTATTTTGTTCTGTCAAATACTCCCCTCATCATTTACTTGGAATTGTCCTTTATAGATCTGTCGGTTGATTAACAATTGATCAATTACTAACTAATTCTCAAAATTTCTTATTTCTCTTTTTCTTCTTCTTGCTTTCTTTTCATTTTTCGGTAAATGATGATCATTAGTGTAGCTCCTGCACAACCCCAAAACAATGGAGATAATCCTGGTTCAATTGTAGGTTGTAGGAGTCCCATAAACCCTAATGACATAATTCCTACAAGAACTAGTCCTAAAATTTCCAGCATTTTGCCCATTTTTCTATCTGTTCCTTTTGTTAAATCAAAAAGATATATGGTTTTGTAAATCAAGAAATTTGTGGATAAATACCTCTTAGTAATTTTGATTTTCATGGTTGTAACTATACCAATAGCTTTTGTAGAACCTTCATCAGGACAATTTCGTGATCCTCCTCTTATTCCGCTGTTTTATGCCGCTATAGCAGGAATCATAATTATTTTTGTATATAGCACCTACAAAGAAAGAAAAGAACGTCAAGCAGCTAATGCAAAACGAAGATCAAGAAAATAGATTTTAAAGTTCTAAACCAAATGATTCTGCAATACTTGAAAAGTTTACGTAAGAATCCAAGTATTGTCTACCTTTTGAAGTAATTACAAAAGTATTCTTTCCATCAAATTCTATTTTGTTGATAAGACCTGCACCTGTCAAATTCTCCAAGAATTTTGATAATCTTGAATGTGATAGATTTGCCTTTGTAAGAAGTGATGTTGTTTTGATTCCTTCTTGACCAGATTGTTGAGTAGCAACTAGTAAATCTGCGACAATTTGCATACTGGTTCTATAGGAAGCCATATGGTACTAAGTCTAAAACTATGATATAAGGGTATTACCACCAATTCAGATCAGATAAATAAGCACTGAACAGATTTTTGTCCAATGTCTTCACAATCATCTGTACCATGGTATGATGACTTTGTAGGTGTTGCGTATAGATACTATGATCTTAGAATGAATGTAGTTCCTTTGTTTACTGAAAGAAAAGAAGCAGCTTCACTTTGGCATGATACTATTCATCCATGGGTAGATCCATCAATCAAAATCAGATTCCTAGAACTTGATGATAATTATTGGTTCATTATGGGTTCAGACACTCAAAAACCTGATACCAATCTATCTTTCTTTAAAGAATTACCAAAATCTGAAAACTATGAACGATTCAAAAAAGGTCACGGCGGTGAGGCATATCTTAGATTAGGTGTATATGCAAAAAAATCACTTGATGATGTAAAGAAAGATGCAGTATGTGATTGTAGCCATGAAGCACAAGATCATGATGAAGGTGACGGAGATATTTGCTTATTCAACTCATGTGATTGTAAAAAATTCTCTAGTTTTCAAGTCAATCTCTTAAAAAAGAAAAAAATTCTTACTGATATTAAATTTCTAGAAGAAAAAGATATGAAAGATGATCCACTTGTTTGGAATTGTATTAACGCAAATAAATTATCTAAAACAGAATAAAATTAATCTAAATGTTTGTTCACTCTGATGTGATCCCCTGGATAATGCTCATCAACTTTTTTTGAATAACATTTACCACATAATGTACCTTCAATTCCCCATTCTTCCATTGCCTTAAAGCGGAATCCTACTTCTTCATTACAGATAGTACATTTTTCTTTTTTACCCAAAGTGCTTTTGCTCTTTTTAATCGATATAAAAAACATACTAGAATATCCCTGCTCAGAAAAATTATGTTAAATATTACTGGTTTATTACTGAATTTAGGTAGGAAGTCTGACCAATGTAAACCTCCTGCAAGATTTTTACTTGGTTGGACTACTGCCTTTAAAATAAACTACTTGCAAGTTTTTTCAATGCTAAAATTTCATCTTCTTCTTGTCTGATTTTTTTATCAATTACTCTAAGCATTGAATCGTTCCAAACATGCTGTGAAAAGAAATTATGTTTAGTATTTGCTAATTCAATCTCATCATCTACCACAGTATCTTCAAGGAATTTAGTCACAACTACATCTGTTATCTTTAAAATTCTAGAATTTAGTTTGAAACTACGAAAAATAGGTTCCAATTTTCTCACATCCCCTTTAAAATCCCCTTTTGACTCGATAATTTTCTTGTGAAGGATTCTAAAATACACTGCAACAAAAAATAATGTTGCATATCTTTTTGTTTTGTGGCCTCCTTGTTTACCAAATTTCAATGATTTTTTGGCATATTCTTTTACAAGATATGGGTATAACAAAATTCTGTAATCGTCTTTTAAATTATCATTGAATACATCATCATACTTGCTTCCTCTTGGGAGAAATTGAGCTGGAGAACTGTACGCTTCTGTTGGCCTTTGTTCAATTCCTGCTACAAGAGACTGAATTGCATCTTTAGCAACAATGACTTTTTTGTGATTATCTGGAAGATAGTTATTGTATATTGTATCTCCATCGTATTCACATTGTTTTGATTTTGTTTTTGTATCAAAAGATCCTGCTTGAATTTCATAAAAATAACCACAGCTTTTCAATTGTGATTTAATAGATTTATGAAAATCCATTAATGAAACAAGATCTTTACCTCTAACTGAATTTTGAGAATTTCGATATTTTGTAATATTGTTTTGTTCTTGTTCATCATCTGCTTTGATGATTGTAACAGTCATAGAACCATCCATATTTTTTGTTCTCTTTGAGTGATCAAGAATGGAGTTTGATGTTTGTGCACCATTTACAATTTGTGGAGCATGTAACTCAATCATATTCTCACCTAATTCTGAAAAGTCACTAACTACAATAGTTATTCCATTATTGTAAAAGAAAAATTTCCCTGGATTACTTTGTAGTGTCTCTCTTAATCCTTTGTTAACTGTAGTCTTAAATTGCATCCATTGTCTAATGTTTGATTCAAAAACATAGTCTCTATTCTTACTTACAAAGTCAGTAAGATCACGTAGTTTTAAAATTCCCAAGATTGTATTTTCATGTCTAAGCATTCTCTCTAGTTTTATAGATGATTTTTTACCTGCTGCAGGTTTTTTTATTCTATCCCATAATTTTTGAATTATAACTTTCTGATCAATGATTTCCACAATGTCATCATGATAATCTACTTCTTGATCTGTTACATAACAACATTTTATCTTGAGATTTTTCTCTTTAATTTTGGTGACAAGTTGTGCAAGCTCTGGTCTCATTTTCACAACATCTTTTGCTAGTAGTCTCTTGGCATCTTCTTTGAATTTTGCAATTGCTTCTAGTGAGTGTGATGTCCCATATTTTGATTGGAATAATCTAATTGTGTTATCTGAAAAATCTACTGGAAGATAGGCGTCAATTCCCAGATCATTTGCTCCATCTACAATTGCATCTGCAGCATCATCTTCAGTTGCCTCAAAAACTCTTGTTAAGATCCATTGAAGAAAATTATTTCCTTTTTCAACTTCACTTTTTGAATTCTGGGCATATTCATGAATACTTTCTTGAATATTCTCTGCAAAACCTTCTAGAGGTGGGCTAGAATTTTTCTGAACTAGTAATGTATGTGAGCCTGGAATGTATTCTAGTAATCCGTTTCCATTTTGAGACAATTGTGTCTTTTGATATGTTATATATTTAGAGAATTTGGTAATTATGTAATAACTCTGTAAAGGAATGATATGATTTGATAAAAAAAATAACCATTATTGCTGTATTGTTGATACTTGTTTTTGTAATAATCGGAATAGCATTTTCAAACCCATCTACAGAAACAACTTCTGAAGAATCCGAACCAATTGTAAAAGCCGATGTGATTATGCCTACAAAAGTTTCACGTCCAGGATGTGAAGAGACTGATAGATGCTACATTCCATCTATAATCACAATTCAATCCGGAGAACAAGTTACATGGGTAAATGAGGATTCTGCATTTCACAGTGTCACTTCTGGTTTTTATGAATCTCAAACTGAATTGTTTGATAGTGGACACTTAGATCCGTTTGAATCATACACACTTGATTTTGATGAGACGGGAACATTTGATTATTTTTGTACTCTTCATCCGTGGATGAAAGGTCAAGTTATAGTGGAATAAGGTACCCGAGGGAGTCGAACCCCCTTGTATAAGCTTTGCAGGCTCACGCATAACCGTTCTGCCAGAGTACCGTTTTAAAAAACACAAAATGAATAATTAAACTCTTTAGATTAGAATTTGTTAAATGGCTTTGAAGCCAACTTTACATCCTCACCTTTTACGGTCTTTCTACTAGCATGAGATGCCATATCGACTGCACTTTTAGCAATACTATCTGCAATCTCTTCAATTACCCTTCTTAATTCATCGGCTGACTCATCACTCACTCTCTCAGCTCCAGCTTTCTTTAGAATTCTATACATCGCAGATAATCCTAATTCCGATGATTTCATGAATTTTGATTTAGTTTTTTCCGAAAAAAGATAATGAGTGAAAAAATAACACTAAGGAATCGATTTATACAGACTATTTGAAGAATTGATAAAGAAATGTCTTGGTATTTTGATTCTCACATACATTTGTCAGATCCCGCATATGTGCCGGACATGGAATTTATCATAAAGCAAATGGAGTTTTTAAAAATTAAAGCATGTTGTGTTTCAATGGATTATAGCAATTCATTACAAACATTAGAACTTGCAAAAAAAAGTGATCTTGTTTTACCTTTTATTGGAATTCATCCTGAATGTGCAAATGAAGAAATTGAAAAAATATCTAAATTAATTGAAGATAACCATTCAAGACTTTCTGGTATAGGGGAAATTGGTTTAGATCCCACATATGCCAATGGAGATGATGATGTCAAAAAACAAACTCAAGTATTTGAAACATTGTTGTCTTATGCGGAAAAATTTAACAAACCAGTTTCAATTCATTCTAGAAAAAGTTTGGATGATGTTTTGCAAATTATGACTTCTTATGATACTAAACATGCTTTGTTACATTGGTTTGATGGTAGTAAAAAACAACTAGCTAGAGCCATGGATATGGGATTTTTTGTATCATATGGACCTGTAATGATATATGCAAACGATAAACAAACTTTGTTAACTAAAACCAACGAATCTCAAATTCTTGTTGAAACTGATGGTCCTGTAAGATTTTCTAGATGTTTTGAAATGAAATCTGGACAAATTAGCTTTATTCCTAGTGTCATTTTCTGCGCTTCAAAAATTCTAGGAAAATCCTTTGATGAGATGACCTTTTTGTTGGAAAAGAACTCAAATTCATTTTTAGGAATATAGGTATAAAATACCCCCTTCCTTTACACGTTCAGTGGATAGAATAAAACGACTCTCATATGAAGTTCTAGACGAACACAAGTCTAAATTTGGAGAAGATTTCGTTGATAACAAAAAAGCATTAGATCAAGTTTCTATTGTCCGTTCAAAAGGATTGAAAAACGAAATTGCCGGTTATATTACAAAATTTATCAAAAAAGAGATTCGCGAAGAAAAAGCAAAACAAGCCAGAATTGATGCTTCTAAAGCTGAACAACAAGCTGAGGAACAATCTGAAGTAGAACTCACTGAAGATACTATTACTGAAGAAGCACCTGAAACTGTTGTAGATGCAACTTCTGATGAAAAACCTGCTGAGATTGCAGAAGAAAAAACTGAATAATAAATTAAATATTATTTCTAGATTTAAAATAAGATAGATATGTTTACTGTCAAATTTGTTGGTGGAGCAAAAAAGTCATTCCCTAACGAGCAATTAAAAATTGATAAATCTAATATGTCAATTCAAGAGTTAATCACTCTTCTAAAAGATCTAAAACCTAAAGACACTCCTGATCTAGATACTGAAAATGTTTTAATCGCAATTAATGGGGCTGATTCTTCTGCAATGAATGGAAAGTCTACAACAATTAAAGACAATGATTTGGTAAGTATTATTCCTATTATTCATGGTGGCGCATCAAAAAAATACGCTTTTGAGTTTTCTAAAAAACAAATTCAAGTAATTGAAATTAAAGGTAACAAAACAATTGATGTTAAATTTCTTGATGATCTTAGAAAAAAATATCCTAAAATTCTAATTCAAGCTATCTCTAGTAATTTTGTTCTAAATAACTACCATTTAAAAAAAATCGTTTCACTTTCATTTGAATCTGAAAAAAATAATGTATTGCTTTCAAATAAACTTGAAACAGATATTCTAATGAGATTTGCTATTACTACACAAATTTCTGATGCCATAAAAAATGTAGGAATAAAACCAAAAACTAATTTTATGTTAATTGGAATTGGAAGTAAAAAAAATCTAGATTCATTATATCTTGAGTTAAAACCACTTTCAATTAATTTATTCATAAAAAATAATGAACAATTTTTGAAAAAACATTTTAAAATTACAAAAAAACACTATGATTCAACAAACTCAAAAAATCCTCTGGCTGATATTTTGATAGAAAAAGCAGCAGTATTACTCTGACATACTTCGTTTTGTTTTTTCAGTACTTAGAATGTCTGATTTTTTTAGGATAGAAACACCTGTTTTGCTTCCTAGAATTTCAATTAATAGCACCTTGTCTGGAAATTCTAATGATACTTTACTTTTGATTTTATTTGCAATTTTTGTAATTATTTCTTTACTTGACAAATCTGAATTTCTTTTCTCAACTGAAATACGGTATGTCTCTTCTTCTGAAATTTGATTAGATAATTCATCAACAGTTTTTTCAATTTCATCTATGTTTGATTCAATTACTTTCTGGATGGGAATTACTCTTTTACAATATCTTATACTCCAAGGTTCATCTAGAAGCATTTCTTTCATTTTTCTTACAACTTCAACAGGATCTAGTTTTGTTTCAGCAGTTAAGATTCCTGACATGCTAGTAATCATAACTTTGACATCTGCATCTCCAAATTCTTCTAAAATATCTTTTAATTCATCCTCAGTGTTAGGTTCAAGATGTCTTGGACAAGTGATTATCAGATTCATATTCGTAAAATTTCTCCTTTAGTTAAAGAACCTTCGCGGATAATTTTGATCTCCTCATTATCTATTTCAACAATCGTTGATTCTCCCTGGCTTTGAATAATTCCTCCATCAACAAAAATATCGTAATTTTGTAATTTTTTCATACACTCATCTGGATCTGTGTGTGGTTGATCTCCTGAAACATTTGCACTAGTCCCAACAAGAAATTCACATTTTCTCAATAATTCTAATGTGCATTTGTGATTTGGCACTCTAATTGCAATCTTGTTTTCTAAATGTAATGATTCTTTGATTTTTTCATCAGTTAGTTTTAAAATTAGTGTTAATGGTCCTGGCCAAAACTTTTCAACTAATTTTCTCGAAATTTTATCAAACTCTACAATCTTTTCAGCTGTTTTTAGAGAATGTGTTAAAACTGGAACTGATTTTGAAATATCTCTAGATTTTATTTCATAGATTTTTTTTACTGATTCTTTATCAAATGGATTACACCCTATTCCATAAACTGTATCTGTTGGATATACTATGATTCCTCCACGATTAATAATTTCTAACGCTTTTCCAATTCCTTCACTATCACAACTTACTTTCAATATTTTTCAATAATCTTTTTCTTTAATTATCATTTACATTTGAATAAGTTTTTAACAGTTCATGCTTTGATTTGTAAAGTATGTCTGCTGCTGATTATGAAGATACAGATTTCGAAGATGATTTTGATGATAATCTAGATGAAATTGAAGACGCAAATGACTAAATGCTTAGACCAAAATTGTCTGCAAAGTTTGTAAATGTATAATATGCTTGTAGAAATTCTCTCCCTGGTTCACTAATTTTATATTTATTTGAACCCTGATTGTCTACTTTTTCCAAGAGACCTTGTGATACTAGTGTTTTCAAAATTGCTGAAATTCTAGAATGTGAAATATTTGCTTTTCTGATAAGATAAGTAACTGATGCTCCATCCTCATCTTGTAAATCATCTCTTGTAGTTGCTAGAATATCCCCAATAATTTTCATATGAGTTCTATATTCAGCCATTTCTCTATCTATGATTGTTCTAATTTCTATGAGAGGGGGCTGATATTTTCCAATATACTAAAAAGATAAAAGAATTTGACAACTTTTCAATTTTTTAATTTTTCGAGCCTGAGGTAATTATTTTTCAAAATCATCATCAAATTTTATCTTAGTCAATGGCACTTTGCTTACTGGAATGAATAATGCTATCAATCCTCCAATTTTGATAATCATTGATACTGAATATAGGATTGATTCAGGGAATACAAATGAATACCATCCTAAGAATTCACCCAATGCCAAAAGTGCCAGTCCTATAGCTACTGAAATTGCCCCTCTATTCCGATTCTCAAAATATGATAGCATGGTTTCAATTGCACCATATGCTAATAGGATGAACGAAACAGATCTGAAAATATGTTCTAATTGAACTGATGACACTAAGAATAAAGGAAAAATTCCAATTGATCTAAAGTAACTGGATTTTGGAAAAAATGATTTAATGCTATGTGAAAATGCAATAAAAAAATACCCTACTGTTTGAACTGCAATTCCTAAAGTCTGAATCCATCTTTCTATACTTCCTGCTTTTGTTACAAAATCTTCTACCATGTATCCTGTCCATATGATAAAAAAACCTAAACTGATTGAAGAAAATGCAATTGTTAATCTAAATAATGTTGGACTTCCTGTATTTCTAAATCCAATATATGACATTATTCCTATTGCAAGTCCTACTAAAAATCCAACTAAATTAAGAATATTTTCTAATAAAAATTCCAATGATGAATAGAAATGTGTTTAACTAATTATTTTAATCTGATGAATGATTACACTATTTTGTTAATCCCATTCATCCAATGAACCTGAAGTATGTCCTTCTGTACTAGCTGCATAATCTCCCAAAATATCTGAATATTTTGATTCATTATGAGCCACAAATTTTACGTATTCACCATAACTCATGTCCAAATCACAAGAACCACATTTTACAACAGAATAATCCATTGCCAAATCTGCATCTTCTTTACATTTTGGGCATTTTATCTTCATGCCCACATAGGTCTTTGATAATTATTATTGTTTTACATTCAAAAAAAGATAAAAGGAGTTCCTTATGCACAAATTCTATGAGCCGTACTTGTACGAAATGTAAGAATTCTATTCCTGATAATGAAGAACTAGGAATAGTTGCTGCAAAATACCCAACATGTAACAAATGCTGGGCAGAATGGAAAGAATATCAAATCATGGTAATGAATGAAATGAAACTTGACATGTCTATGCTAGATCATAGAAAATTATTGAAAAAACATGAAAAAATCTTTGTGGGTGTATTATCTCCTGAAGGGGAAGTAATTGATTACACAAACGAAGATAATAGAAAACCTGATGAGCCTACAGGTGCCTAAATATTCAAATGTTTTTTAGCATTTTCTGGAATTACTAACATAATTCGTTTTTTTGAACTTTCATCTAGATTATTAATAATTTTTTTAATTGTACTTGCAAGAATTTGCCTCTCATTTTCTTCTAATGTTAAGAATATTTCCAAAATCCCATCAACATTAAAAGTGATTAATTTTTGTGGTGATCGTGCAACTTCTGTAATATAGGCTGAAAATAATCCTTCTCTTTGCTCTTCAGATAATGTTGTTAAAATTTTAAGCCATGTTTTGAAAAGTTTTGAAAAGTTTGGGAAAGGAATTGTAGGACCTGCTTCTAAGGCATTGTTAATTACTTCCATTCTTTCTGTTTCTGCTAAAGAAAAGAATTCGATCATCCTTTTTTTCAAAATAGGATTTCTTAGAAAATCTGGCAAATTTGCCAAATTAATGATAATATTCCCTGCAAAATTTTCGCCTACCATCGATCTAAACAAATCAGTGTTGAATATAAAATCATGTCAAAACACTTTAGCTTAAATAAACGAATTAGAATTTGTACGATATGACATCAACTGTTGTTGTTGGAGGATTTTTTGGTGATGAAGGTAAAGGAAAAATCATCTCATATTTGGCAATTAAAGATAATCCCAAAATAATTGTACGTGGAGGTGCTGGCCCTAATGCAGGCCACACAATCCGAGATGGCGATAAAGTCTACAAAGTCAGAATGCTACCTAGTGGATTTCTAAATAAAAATGCCAAAGTAATGATTGGACCTGGAGTTGTAATTAATCCTGAAGTTCTTAACAAAGAAATTCAAGATTTTGATGTAACAGGACGTTCATTTATTGATAAACACTGTGGAGTAATTGAGGAAACTCATCTTAATAGAGATTCAAAAGGTGAATTAAAAGAAAAAATTGGAAGTACTGGTTCTGGAACTGGTCCAGCAAATGCAGACCGTGCTATGAGAGTTTTAAAACTTGCAAAAGATTTTGATTCGTTATCTTCACTTATCGTGGATGTTCCTTTAGAGGTAAATTCTGCACTTGATGCAAATGAAAATGTCTTAGTTGAAGGCACTCAAGGAACATTTCTTTCATTATGGCATGGAACATATCCATTTGTAACCTCAAAAGATGTTACAGCCTCAGGAATTTGTGCAGATATTGGTCTAGGACCAACAAAGGTGGATGAAGTAATTGTTGTTTTCAAATCATATGTTACGCGCGTGGGTACAGGTCCCCTTGATAAAGAACTCTCACTTGAAGAGGCAGAAAAAAAAGGTTGGTCTGAATTTGGAACAGTAACTGGTCGTCAAAGAAGAGCTGCAGATTTTGATTTTGATTTAGCTAGGCGTGCAATCATGCTAAATGGTGCAACACAAATCTCCATTACAAAATTAGATGTTCTCTTTGAAGATTGTGCAGGAAAAACTTCTTACAATGATTTATCAGAAGATGCAAAAGCATTCGTTGCAAATATTGAAAAAGAATTAAACACGCCTGTAACAATTATTGGAACTGGTCCAGCTGTCAATGATGTCATTGATAGAAGAAGCTAGGCTCCTTTGTTTTGGATAAGTTTAATTTGATAACTAACAGCTAATCCCTGTGGACAAGTTACAAACTACTGATAAATTACCACGTTACATTCAAGTTCACTCTACGTTAGAATTTACTAGGCTCGTTTGTGCGTTAGAGCGTGCTCCCCGTGTTTCATTTTTACATGATTACGATGGTAAGAAAATTTTATCAGTACAAATGGATGTACTAAAAGAAAAACCAATTGTCTATTATACTCATTTAGAAAATAATGGCCACTATCTTTGTTATGGATTAAAAGGAGGAAAAGAAGAATCTGAAATTGTAGATACTACGTCTGATGCAAGTAAATTGTATTCTCCTATTGTTAGAATAAAATCTCTACCTAAAACATTACAACCTGGTAATGGAACTCTTGATAGATACCAACCAATTCAATTAGAAGATATGTCTAGTCTTGCAAAACTAACTTGGGGTATTGAAGAAATGCCATTCCCATTATTCTTATTCCCACATGATGATAAATGGCTAATTGGAGTATTCATGAATTTCAATGATGAAGGTACTTCATATTTTTGTCATGTAGTATTAGATTCTGATCCAAGAATGCCCTTTTTGAAGTTCTCTACAGGTAATAGCTCTCAACCTACCTTTGTAGAAAATCCATCTGAACACGGATATTCATATATCAAAATAATAAAATTAAAAGACACTCATCCTCTAGTAGATTATGGCCACCTTCAAAACTAGACTTTCACAGATCTCAAAAACTAATGGCAAAGTTATTCTTGCCAATGATTATGATCTCTCTGTCAAAAATTTAGAATCAAAAACCATTCAAAACATAAAAAAATTGCATCCATATCTTTGTGGAATCAAATTAAATTTCCATTTACTTCTTCCTTTGAGTGGAAAAGAAATTCTAAAAATCAATAAAACCGCTCATAGATATGGATTACAAACAATTGCAGACATTAAACTCAATGATATCGGAAATACAAACAGAGTAACTGCAGAACATTTGTGGAATTTAGGATTTGACGCAGTTATTGCAAATCCAATAATGGGTCTTGATAGTCTGAAAAATCTAGTGAAATCTGCTCACAAAAATGGAAAAGGCGTTATTACTTTGTGTCATATGAGTGCCCCTGAGGCTAAATTATCATATGATATGGAAATTAAAATGGGGAAAAAGCAACAACTATACCAATTATTTTTGAATTGGGCACTTACTGCAAAGGTGGATGGTATTGTAGTTGGTGCTACATTCCCGAAAATTATTCAATACTGTTCTAAAAAAGCAGGAAAAAATTTGAGTATTTTTTCTCCTGGTGTTGGAACTCAGGGTGGTAGTGCAAGTGAAGTAATTTCATCTGGAACAAACTATTTGATTGTTGGTAGAACAATTCTTAATGCTAAAAATCCAATTCATATTGCAAAAGAATTGCAACTACAAAGTTTTGGAAAGTAACATTTGTGCTTTAGTTAGTACTGTTTTTGCATTATCAAACGTAGTTTTCTCCATTGCAGTATTGTAATCCATCCATGTATAATCTAGATGCTCATGTGAAATTTCAACCTCTTTAGTTTTTGTTTCAGCCAAGAAAAATACTACTTTTTTATGAACTAATTCTCCTTGATATTGGAAATTATATTCTATCCATTCTTCAAAATTTTCTAAAAATGTTACATCTGTAATTCCAGTTTCTTCTTGTGTTTCCCTGACTGCAGTTTCATGAATTGATTCACCTTTCTCCATTTTTCCTTTTACAAAATCCCAATGTCCTGATGGATAATGTAAAAGCAAAAATAATTTTTTAGACTCTTCTTTTCTAAACAATACAATTCCTGCTGATGTTTCTTCTATCATTTACCTAACCTTCTCTTCCTTTCTTGATATGTTCTAATTGCCCTCATTAAATCTATTTTTCTAAATTCAGGCCAAAAAATATCCATAAATACTAATTCACTATAGGCACTTTGCCACATCAAAAATCCACTCAATCTCTTTTCTCCTGAAGTTCGTAACACCATATCTGGAGATGATTGTGGTAAATGGGATGTGTATAGATTTGATTCAATCTCTTTTTTATCAATGTCTTTGACATCAAGTGAACCATCCTTGATTTTATCTCCAATTTTTTTCACTGCATCTACTAATTCATTTTGTCCACCATATGCCAGTGCAATGTTTAGAAAATGATTATTGTAATCTTTAGTTGCAACATCCAATCGTTTTAAAACCTCTTTTATGGAATCTGGAAGTAATTCAATTCTACCAATTCCTTTCACTCTCATTTTACTTCTATGGATTCTAGGATCATTGTATAATTTCTCTAATCTCATACGGATTAATTCATAGAGATATTCTAATTCTTCATCATTTCTATCCAGATTTTCAGCTGATAATGCATACAAAGTAACAATTTTGATATCAAATTCTTCACACCAGTCAAGTAGATTTTCAACCGCATCTGCACCTTTCCAATGTCCTTTTTTTGGCATAGATAGGTGTCTTTTAGCCCATCTCCTGTTGCCATCCAAAATTAAAGCAACATGATTTGGAATGTCTCCATTTTGAATTTCACTCTCTAACCTTTTTCCATAAATTTTGTAGAGTCCTGATAGCTGAAATACTAAATCTTTGATCTTGCTAATCCCATATCACCACTTGATGACTCATGCATGATTGAAGATATCAGTGTTTTTCAAAAATTAGATCAATTATTGGATGCTGAAATGGATTTAGTCAGATATCATTTCTTGATCTTTGTGTTTTCTGTATTTTTTGAATAGAATTGTGGCTGAAATTAATGTGGCTGCTAATCCTCCTAGAAGAGGTGGAATCAAGGTAAATGAAGGTTCATCCTCAATCATTATTTTGGTAAATTGTAATACGGTTGGATATAGTGCACCTAATACAATTATTCTCAAAATATCGCTAATTTGTCTAGGAATTCCTCCAATCCAATTACTTAGTAATGTTCCAGCAAATATGGACCCCATACCAATCCATAAAATTGGTATTGCCCCAGATACAAATTGTCCAACTATTACTTTGTCTGTGATTATTGAAATGAATGGTGAATCTGCTTTTACTAATTCTGAATCAACTGCACTTACTCCAGCTGGCACTGATGATAAAATCAATAATACTCCTGCAACCATAGTAAACATTCTGATAAAACCCATCGGCGTTGGTTTTGACCAACTTGACCATACTCTATCAATATCAAATGCTCTAATCAAAAATGCTCCTCCTAGTATACTTACAAGTACTGCAAAAATTTCTGCTGTATAACCAAACACTGTTGCAACACCACCAATTAACAAAAGAATACCTGGTACTCCCAAAAAGAATTTTGAATATTTTGAATCATAAGCAAGCATTTTTAGATATTTTCCAAATACTGCATAGGAATATTCTACACTTCTACTAACTTTCATTACTACACGTTGAACTGATACAACTGGTAGTACATTTTGAATAACTGGAATAACACTTTCATCATCTTCACCATCGGAAACAATCACTGCACCATTTGCAGAAAATTTTTCTAATACTTTTCTTGTTTCAGATAGAATTTTCTCATCTGCCTGAACTCCTCTATCTTTTACTCCTGCAACAGTAACAACTTCAACTTGGTACCCTTTACTGATCAAATCTTCATACGTTTTGATTGCTGCAAAAATGGAATTTGAATCTGCATCCTCTGGATCCTCCAAAGCTAATCTTTGGGCTGCCTCAATACATGCATCTCTTCCTATTACAGGAGTTACAATTCCTGCTTTTTCACCTACATCATTATCTCTATCAATACAAATGACTAGTAATTTGTTGGCTGTAGATGCATTAACATCTTTTTCAACTTTACCTGTATGTTGAGACATTCTAATTTTTTATACAAAATTGCTTTTTAACGATTTCCAACAAATATCAATAGTAAAATTCGGTTTTGAGGCTAGCCTGGTCTGGACTCATCAGAGATTTTCACGAATTCTCCTGATTCCATCTTTATTGATTCTATCTTCTCAATGATTTCACTCATTTCCTCTTCGGTACTACCATTTTCAATCATATTGGCCAAAACTTTTGTCTCAATAATGTATGAATTAAAGGATTTCATGGCTTCCATGTAATTGATGTAACTTGCTTGCCATTCTTCAGATGGTTTTGAAGTAACAAATTCACTTATCTGTGTAGTTACTTGAGATGATGTTACCTGGGTTACGGCAATGTAATCTTGTGGAGAAATCTTACCTGTTTGTAGATTTTGATATTCAATATCTATTGATTCTTCTAAAACTTCATGGATGTTTTTTACTCCATCCAAATAATTTTCATAATCTGACACAACAAAAGTTGTCTCAACATCTTGAGGAACAATCCATAACAAAAAACTTGCACCTGTAATTGCTGCCAAAATTATAGCTGTTACAACTATTCCCTTTTTTGATGCCATTTTGTAATTTTACTATTAAGGAGTTTATAATTGGTAATACTCGATAAAATCATGAATTACTAAACAAATGTTAGGAAAAAATTGCTTTTTTGTACTCTTGTCCAAGATTTTTTAAAAAATACTCTTATTCTTTAGAAATATTAGCAAAATCACTTTTTTGATGCCTAAAAAAATTTACGCACATCTAGTCTATAGTGAAATATTTTTCACAGCCTCTGCCTAAATACCACAAAGTTTGACAAATTTCATAATGGTTCAAGCATATTGCGTAAAATGCAGAGCAAAAAGGGATATCAAAGATCCCAAAGAAACTACACTGAAAAACGGACGTCCTGCCGTAAAAGGTACATGTCCAACATGTGGTACTAACGTCTTCCGTATAGGAAAGATGGAATAACCTCAAACAAGGTCCACACGATTTCTCTTTTTCAAAACCCATATAGGGTCTGCCATGCACTATTTTTCAGTGACTAAATCAGACTATGAAAATTTGCTGAAACGTATTCAAGATAAACTAGGTGATACTGATAAAGAATCTCAAACTAGATTTGAACTTCCAGTAGTTGATGTAATGTGGGAAGGACAGAAGACATTTTTACGAAATTTCTCAGAATTTCCAAAGGTTTTACGTAGAGATCCTGACAAAGTATTGCAATATCTCTCAAAAGAATTTGCAGTTCCTGCAGAGAGACTAGGTGATAAAGCAATGTTTGTAGGACGAAGAGCTCCTGATGATTTTACTAGATTATTCCAAATTTATGTAAAAGACTATCTTGAATGTCCAACATGCAAAAGTCCTGATACAAAAATCCTAAAAGAAAACAGAATATCTTTTTTGATTTGTGAAGCATGTGGTGCAAAATCTACTTTGAAAGGTAAATATGCGTAATGCAATTCGCAATACGATCTACTAACTACCAAAACCAATCAATGCTAAACATTTGTGATGCTGAGCTACTGGGAAAAAAAATAATTGAAGGTGAATTAACTATGCACATTAGTGAAGGGTACTATGGAGAAAGATTTGTTGAAAAAGATGAAGCTGAATCTCTACTGAAAACTTCTTCTATCATTAACATGGCAGGAAAAGAAACAATTTCTTTATCACTTAAACTTGGAATTGGATCTGAAAAAGCTGTTAAAACAGTTTCTGATGTTCCATTTTTAATAATATTTAACATGTAAAGTTGTCTGATTTGATTTTAAATTCTCAAAATTTTTTTGTTTATAATAGTAATCCCTTTTATCTAGTAGGAGCATTTCTATTCATTGACTGACATTCTTAGCAAAAAATTAGAATCTAAAATAGATAACAAATTAATTTCTAAAAGAAAACGAACAAAACTAGAAGACGGTTTTAAGAAAGGTAAAGTTGTCAATGAAGTTTTGGATAAACCTACTGTAATGACATTATACAAAATGATTACTGATCATATTATTGCATACGTTAATGGTTCTGTTAGTGCAGGAAAGGAATCTGTTCTGTTTTGGGGTGTTGATGAACATGATGTTAATGTAGCTTTGAAAATTTATTTAGTAAGTACTTCAAATTTCAAAAAACGTGAGCCATACATACTTGGAGATCCAAGATTTTCTCATGTCAAAAAGGGAACAAAGAATTTAGTTTATCTTTGGGCAAAAAAGGAATTTAGAAATTTAACACAATGTTTTGAAGCCGGAATTCCAGTCCCAAAACCTCTACACGTGACTAATAATGTTCTAGCCATGGAATTTATCGGAAATGATGGCGCTCCTGCTAAATCTTTACTAAATTCTGAAGTAGATGAAAATGACTATGCTCAGGCAATTTCAATAATTGAGGATCTTTACAAAAAAGCAAAACTGGTACATGGTGATTTTTCAGAATATAATATTTTCAAAACTGAAAAAGGGTTGATTGTTTTTGATTTGGGTTCTGGTGTTGATCTCAGACATCCAAATGCTCAAGAATTTCTTAAACGAGATATTAATAACATTGGAAGATTCTTTAAAAAACGAGGAATTCTTGTTGAAGATTCAGATAAAATATTTGAGGATATTGTAAAATGAGCTTTGAAAAACTAATTCGTATTCCAAATGATCGAATTGCAGTATTGATTGGTAAAGCAGGTAATGTAAAATCAAAAATTGAAACTGCGTGTTATGTAACATTAGATATTGATGGGGATACTGGTGAAGTTTTTATAAAATCTGATGGTGATGTTGAAAAAATCCAACCATTCAAAGCAATGGAAATTGTAACTGCAATTGGAAGAGGGTTTTCACCTGAGAATGCAATGACTTTACTAAAAGGAGAAAATGCATTACATGTTATAGATCTTAGAGAATTTGCAGGAAAATCTAACGCAAATGTTGAAAGGATAAAAGGGAGGATTATCGGAGAAGGTGGTAGAGCAAGGCGGAATATGGAAAATCTCAGTGGTACTCATATCTCAGTTTATGGAAAGACTGTGTCAATTATTGGTGATTCCAGTAAATTGCGTTTGGCTGTTGATGCAATCTCTTCAATTTCCAGTGGTAGCAATCATGGTCCAGTTTACAATAAATTAGAAGCTGCAAACAGAAAAGAAAAACAAGAAAAAATGAAATTATGGGAAGATCAAGATGTCTTCTATTAAAGAAAAATTCAATCAGATTTCTCCAAGTGAGTTCTTTTACAGTAATCGTGATTTGGCTGGATTTAGTAATCCTACAAGATCATTATATACGGCTGTAAGAGAATTTGTTGAAAATGCATTAGATGCATGTGATCAAAAAGGAATTCTGCCTGATGTTCATCTGACAATTAAGGCAGTTGAGCCTGATAAACCAGATCCTAAACCGTATATTTTGACAGTCAAAGACAATGGACCTGGAATTGATGCTGAGCATATTCCTCTTGCTTTTGGAACCGTTCTATATGGTTCTAAATTTGGATTAAAACAAGCACGAGGTATGTTTGGCCTTGGAGCAACAATGGCTATTCTTTATGGACAAATTACAACAAACAAACCAGTAATTGTAAAAAGTTGCTCTGATGGTGCTATCCAAAATCAATTTGAAATTTTATTAGATATTCAAAAAAACAAACCTGTTATTGTTAAACACAATACAAAAGAAGTTTCAAAAAAAGGATTATCTGTCAGTATTTGTTTAGAGGGTGACTATTCAAAAGCAGGAAACAAAATTCGTGATTATGTTTATGAAACTTCTTTGATTACTCCATATGCATCAATCACATTTGATGATCCTAAAGGACAAAAATTTGCTCATGCTAGATTTGTAAAAGAAATTCCTCCTCCACCAACAATAATTCGTCCACATCCACATGGAATTGATGTTGAACGAATTCGAAGAATGATTGTTGAATCACAATTTGAAATTCCTACAATTGATGATGCAATGATTGAAAAAGTTAGAAAAGATTTAGGATTGTCAAAGAAAAATCTAAGTTTCACAGCTATAATGGATAAGGCAAAGAAAAAATGGAAAACACTTTCACGTCAAGTTAGAGTTGTAATTGCATTGATGTCTTTTCTCAAAATGGATTTTGAAAAACTGAATAAAATAAAAATTGAAGATCTTGATATTCCAAACAAAAAATTATTTTATTGGGATTTTGGAGATTCACAATCAAAATCAGTTGACATGGATCCTGAAAGTCAGTATTACAAACAATTGACTAACACTGTTCAAGGCGAACCCTTGACTACATTTTTGACTAAAAGATTTCAGCGTGTAGGTCCTACAACTGCAGTAAAATTTGCAGAATTTGCAAAATTCAAACCTGAAAAACGTATGGGCACATTAACAAATCAAGAATTAGTTCAACTCAGTGATTCACTTCAAAAATTTGAAGACTTTATGGCTCCTGATTCTAGTTGTTTGGCTCCATTAGGTGAAGAACCTTTGGAAAAAGGAATCAAGAAATTCTTCAATCCTGATTTTACTGCTGTAGTTCAGCGACCACCATCAGCATATTCTGGATTCCCCTTCATCATTGAGATGGGAATCGCTTATGGAGGAGATATCAAATCCGGTGGCCCTCATGTTTATCGTTATGCTAACAGAATTCCTCTATTATATGATGAAGGAAGTGATGTTGTTCTAAAAGTGGTTAATGATACTGATTGGGGTAGATACAAAGTAAAAGGTGATCCACCATTCATTATAGTTTCTCATATTTGTTCAACTAGAATTCCATACAAAACTGCTGGAAAAGAAAATGTTGCTGACAGGCAAGAAATTGAGAGAGAATTAAGATTGGGATTACAATTTTTATCAAGAAAATTGGCTGCTTACATGTCAAAAAGAGGACAAGCTGATATGGCAAAAAAGAGAGCAAATCTTTATGCAAAATATATTCCATTAATTGCAGAATTTTGTACAGAACTTGCTGGTAAGAAAAAGGAACCTAATTATCAGAAAATATTGGATGAAAATGCAGTAGAGTCTAAAAAAACAGTAGAGGAGGAAAAAGAAATTGAAAACAAGTAAAAAAGAACAAACCAAAATTAAAGAACGAAGTAAAAAAGCAGATGAAAAACAAAAGAATATTCTTGAGATGCTCAAAAGTCATGGTGCAACAATTTATGATGATTTGGATAATGGCCAATTCCCAAAATTCTCCATACCAAGTAGATCCGTTAGTAACATCGTTTATGATAAAAAACTAAGACAGTATATTTTGGGAACAAACGCAGCTGTAAGAAGTTCAAGAAATTCTGCACAATTAAGATCTTTTACACAATTAATGTGGCTAGCATTTTTTGCAAATAGATTAACTCATGAAAAAAAATCATCTACACTAAGAGATGTATATTATTCATCACAAGCTTTCGCTATAGAATTTGAAGACCAATCTGAATCTGATAATATTATTGTCGATTTAGAGGCTGTAACTTCAAAACCTCGAGAAGATTTCCATATATTCCCTGAAGAGAGAAGCTCTATCTTTGGTGATCTGAACATCGAATATACTATCCCTGGTTATGAAGGGAAAACCATGAATTTATCAAATCATCCTGATGGTTACTCAATTGGTCCAAGTTTGACTACAGCTGAATTAGTAGATACTAGTGCTGAGATTGTAATTGCCATAGAGAAAGGTGGTCTTTTTACAAGATTTGTTGAAGAGCAAATTGATAAAAAATTCAAATCAATTATTATCAATACTGGTGGACAAGCACCACGTTCCACTCGTACTTTGTTAAAGAGATTACATGATGAAATGAGATTACCTGTAATTGTTCTTACTGACGGAGATGTGTATGGGGAACATATTGCAATGGTTATAAAATCTGGTTCAGCTAATGCTGCTCATCTTAGAGAGCTTACAGTACCTGATGCAAAATGGGTAGGAGTGTGGGCTACTGATATTGAAAAATACAAGTTACCAACAATTCCCATGACTGAATCTGACATTAAGAGATGTTATGATCTTCAGAAAGATCCAAGATATCAAGATGGTATATGGAAAAAAGAACTTGACGTGTTCCTTAGATTGAAAAGAAAAGCAGAACTAGAGGCCTTCTCAAAATATGGGTTAACAAATATTACTGACAAATATTTACCGCAAAAATTAGAATTAGCAAAAAGTCTCTAGTTATTTTATTCGTAGTGTTAATACACCGTTTCTATATTTGAAATCAAAAATTTGCATTTCATTAACTCCTTCTATTGGAACTTCTTTTGAAAATCCACCTGT
>Ga0209992_10000921_pt1 | contig 35113 bp, 26 predicted proteins | sample 2SBtaG_2_FD_182564 | JGI IMG/M metagenome (GOLD analysis project Ga0209992, IMG submission 182564) | Deep subsurface microbial communities from Kolumbo volcano to uncover new lineages of life (NeLLi) - 2SBTROV12_ACTIVE470 metaG (SPAdes)... | ecosystem: Environmental > Aquatic > Marine >...
GGGTGCTCACCCGCCGGATCGCTCACCTGCTCCACACCGGCGTGCGGCCCTGGCGCATCCTGGCGGTCACGTTCACCAACAAGGCCGCCAGCGAGATGAAGGGCCGGATCCGGGCGCTGGTCGGCGACCAGGCGGCCGCAGACCTGTGGGTCTCGACCTTTCACTCCAGCTGTGCCCGCATCCTGCGCATGGAGGCCGAACACATCGGGCTGTCGCGCAACTACGTGGTCTGGGACGACGACGACCAGCTCCGGGTGCTCAAGCAGATCGGCAAGGAACTCAACCTGGACCCCAAGCAGCACCCTCCCCGGGGCTTCCGGTCCAAGATCGATGGCGCCAAGAACAAGCTGTGGGGCCCGGACCAGTGGCTGGAGCACGGCGCCGAGCCCCCGGGGAGCACCGCGGTCCGGGTCTTCCGCGCCTACGAGGAGCGGCTGGCGGCGTCCAGCGCGGTGGACTTCAACGACCTCATCAACCATGTCGTCAAGCTCTTCCGCACCCGACCCGACCGGCTGGAGCGCTGGCAGGACAAGTTCCAGTACCTGCTGGTCGACGAGTACCAGGACACCAACCGCGCCCAGTACGAGCTCGTCAAGGCGCTGGCGGCCAAGCGCCGCAACCTGGCCGTGGTTGGCGACGACGACCAGTCGATCTACAGCTTCCGGGGGGCGGACATCCGCAACATCCTGGACTTCGAGGACGACTTTCCCGACGCCACGGTGGTCCGGCTGGAGCAGAACTACCGCTCGTCCCAGAAGATCCTGGCCGCGGCGATGGCCGTGGTGAAGAACAACCGGGCCCGCAAGGACAAGACCCTGTGGTCCGACGGCACCCAGGGCGAGCCGATCAAGCTCATCGTGGCGGGCGACGAGAGCGAGGAAGCGGCGCTGGTCGCCAGCGACATGGCCACCCAGGTTCGCAACGGCCGCAGCTATGGCGACCTGGCGGTGATCTACCGGACCAACGCGTCGTCGCGACCTCTGGAGCAGGCCTTCGAGCGCCGGCGCTGGCCCTACGTGGTCGTTGGCGCCAGGCGCTTCTACGAGCGCCGCGAGGTTCGGGATCTCCTGGCCTATGTGCGCCTGGTGCTCAACCCCGCCGACGACATGGCCCTGGTCCGCATCCTCAACGTGCCCCGCCGCGGGCTGGGCACCAAGGCCCTCGAAGCCCTGCGCACCCAGGCCCGGGAGCACGGCACATCCATGCTCGAGGCCGCCCGATCCCTGTCCGTCGGCACATCCCGCCGGGCCAAGTCGCTGGCCGGCTTCAGCACCCTGATCCGCGACTGGCAGGAGAAGGCCCTGCACCAGTCCCCGGGCGAGCTGGTGACCACGATCGCGGCCGAGTCCGGGTACGCCGAGCTCCTCCAGAACGAGGACACCGACGAGGCCCGGGACCGGCTGTCCAACATCGACGCCCTGGCCCAGGACGCCGAAGAAGAAGCCGAGGTCCCGGACAACGACGACCCCCACGCCCGGCTCCAGGCCTGGCTGGACCGCGCATCCCTGGCCGGCCAGGCCGACGAGCTGCCCGACCAAGGGGGGCGCATCACCCTGCTGACCGCCCACCTGGCCAAGGGCCTCGAGTTCCCCGTGGTCTACGTGGTGGGCATGGTCGAGGGTTCCTTTCCCCACGTGCGCAGCGCCAACCGGGTCCAGGACATCGAGGAGGAGCGCCGGCTGGCCTATGTCGCGTTCACCCGGGCCGAGCACCGGCTTGTCCTGACGCGCCCGCGGGTCCGGCGGCTCTACGGCCGCGAGGAGCGGGTGTCGCGCTCCCGCTTCCTGGACGAAATCCCCGACTCCCTGACCAGCGGCGGAGGCCGCCTCGCGAGCTTCTACGGCAAGCGCCAGGTCACCCGACGCCCCACCGGCGGTGCAGTACCGGAGACCGCCAAGCAGCGCATGGCCGACTTCCTGGCCACCCACGGAAAGGGGGGCTCCCGAGCCGACCCCCTGGCCGGCGCCACGACCTTCGACCCCGAGGACATCAGCGCCTTCTCACCGGGGACCCGGGTCCTGCACCCGACTTTTGGCCACGGCACCGTGCGCCAGGTCACCGGCAGCCCCGCAAACAAGCGCATCACCGTGCACTTCCAGCGCCACGGCCGCATGACCCTGTCGGCGCGTCACGCGAACCTTCAGGTCGTGATGGGGTGAGGGGTGGGCCGATGAACACCGGGGACGCGACCGACAGGCGGCGGGGGCCGTCCTCGCTACCCCCGACCCGACCAGTCCACCTTGAATGTCCGCTTCGCCAGACCAGACGGGGTTCGGTGTCCGCTCGGGCCCCCAAGCAGGGCCTTTGGATGGCCTGCGGGACCTCTACGATGCCCTCCGGGCGTGAATTCGGGGGTCCTGTGGACACCGAACCCCATCTGGTCCGCCAGATCGGACATTCAACCCCAACTGGTCGGCCGCGTTCGGCGCCGCCAGCCCCACAGCGGGAGCAGCACCAGCGCCGCGGTCGAGGTGTCGACCCGGCTGCAGCCACAGGACGACGTCGCGGACAGCGCGAACTGCTCGATGTCCACGCAGTGCTCTGCGGACGCCTCGGTCTCGTTGCCCGCCGCGTCCACGCTGACCGCGACGACACAGAGCGCCGTCTCCAGCTCCCCCGTCCAGGAGACGCCGACAAAGGTGCCGTCCTGGTCTTCGCTGCGCTCGGGAAGGAAGCGGACCACCTCGCTGCCGTCGTCGGACCGCAGGATGCGCGCCCAGCTCAGGCCATCGGCGGTCTCCTCGGCATCGACGACCCACGACGCCTGGTGGATCCAGCTGCCGTCGGCCTGTTCGTTGGCCGACGCATAGCCTCCGACCACGATCTCGGGAGGCCGAAGCGGGGCGACCCGTTCCGAGCCGGTGGTGAAGGCCTGGTAGAGGCTGTCTTCCAGGCCGTTCTCCTGCTCCGCCAACACCCGGTACTCGGTGTCCGGCATCCGCTCGTCGGTGAGCTCCCAAGGGGTGATCCCCGAATGGCCCCACGCGTCCAGGTCCTCCAGGGCCACCACGGCTTGGGTGGACGCCAGGTAGAGCACAATCCTGACGCGGGCCTCTTCGTCCGCGGTGTTCTCCACCACCAACAGGGGGTTGGCGTCGATCGGTACACCGGTCGCGCCGTCGAAGGGCCGGAGCTCCGTGAGGCGGGAGACCGCGTGGTTCACGTCGCCGGCGCCAGCGAGCACAGGGGCAAGGAGGGTCCACCACATGGGTCCAGCTAACCCCGCTTGTCTGGCGTTCGTTTCATGACTACTTTGTCATACGACAAGGATGTCATGTGACCCTGGTGGCCCTGGGCGAGTACCGGACCGCGCCCCGGGAAGAAACCCGGGTGGGGTGGCTGGGGCGTCTGATGGAGGCGGTGCCCCGGGAAGCAGGCGCCCCCCTGAGCGACCTCGACGACGTGCTCAGCTGGTCCGCCCACTACGGCCCGCTCCCGCTCCCGCAGCTCCACGACCTCGCTGCCACCCTCCAGGACCTCCCCGACCAGGAACCCTCCCCCAACACCCGCTCCGCCCTCCAGGCCCTCGCCCTCCAGGACCGCGAGCGACTCGAGATCCTCATGACCGCGCTCCAGCACAGCCCACAGATGCTCAGCGCGGCCCGCGATGCCCTGGCGATGGCGAACCAGCTCCAGCACGACACCACCGCCCGCCTCCAGCCCGAGCTCCAGCGCTTCAAGGACCTGATCGAGGGCGCGTGATCGCCCCTCAGTCCTCGACCCGCACACACAGCACGGCGTAGTCCAGCGAGCAGTCCTTGTTCTCCTCCAGGCTCCCCAGGAACTGGGACGCGTCGAGCTCCATGCCCACGCCCACGCCACCGGTGCTGGTCCAGTCGCTACAGGTCTGGCCGCTGTAGAAGGTGCCGTCGGTGTAGCTGCCGTGCCAGCCGTCGGCGTCGTTGCTGTAGCCGTTCTCCTCTTCGATGATGTCCCCGTCGAAGGACGTCACGATCGTCGACCCGCTAGAGCCGCCCAGCAGGGTGTTCCAGTCCGACAGGAGCTGGGTGCCGTTGATGTCCTCGACCGGCCAGTAGTCCCGGATGTTGCTCCCGGTGCTCGCGTTGGTCGTGTCGGGGATCAGGTCCCGCAGGTCGTGGCTGCTGTCGGACAGGAAGGCGTACCAGGTCCCGCTGAAGCCATGGGCCGACGCGTCCGCAGCGCACAGGGCATCCGCACCGCTCAGCCCGCCCATGTTCCCGTTGTAGTCGTCGGTCAGGGCCGAGATCACGATGGGGTCCAGGGTCACACAGGTGGCCGAAGTCGGACCGCAGTAGCCGCTGTCGCAGTCGGTGTGGTCCGCGCAGTTGGAGCCGTCGGGACAGCCCTCGGGGGTGCCGTCGCCGTTGGTGTCGCCGTCGACCGTGCCGTCGCAGTCGCGATCGGTGCCGTCGCAGGCCTGGGCCGCGCCTGGGCTGTAGCTGGTGTCCGTGTCGTCGCAGTCCCCGCCCAGGGCCACGTGGCCGGCGGGCTCTTCGCAGGCCAGGGTCGAGAAGGCGTCGTCGCCATAGCCATCGCCATCGCCATCTGCGTACCAGGTCGTCGCATCCACCGCGGTGTCCTCGTCGACGCTGCTGTCGCAGTCGTTGTCCGTGCTGTCACTGCAGAGCTCGTCGGCGTCGGGATTCACAGCCGGGTCCCCGTCGTCGCAGTCCGTGCCGTCGGAGACCGCGGCCTCGGGCGCGTCGCAGGCCTCGGAGGCCTGGGCCGGGTCCCCGAAGCCATCCCCGTCCCCGTCGTCGTAGAAGGTCGCACCGGTCGACGTGTCGACGCTGCTGTCGTCGTCGTCGATGTCCCCATCGCAGTCGTCGTCGATGTCGTTGCAGATCTCCGTCGCGTCGGTGTTCACAGCCGCGTCCCCGTCGTCGCAGTCCGTGCTGTCCGCCGCGGCGCCGCTGGGCAGCTCACAGGCCACCACAGGGCTGGTGCCGCCGTGTCCGTCGCCGTCCGCGTCGGCGTAGAAGGTGGTGCCGGTGCTGGTGTCCAGGCTGCCGTCCGCGTCGTCGGTGTCCCCGTCGCAGTCGTTGTCCGCGCCATCGCAGACCTCGGTGGCCCCCGGGTTCACGCTGGCGTCCCCGTCGTCGCAGTCGGTGTCATCGGCCACGGTGTCTGTCGGCGCCTCGCAGGCCAGCGCCTCGGTCTCCGGGTCGCCATAGCCGTCGCTGTCGCTGTCGCTGTACCAGGCATCGGCGTCCAGGGCGTCCCCGTCTGCGTCGCCGTCGCAGTCGTTGTCCGCGCCATCGCAGACCTCGACGCCACCGGGGTGCGCGGCGGGATCGCTGTCGTCGCAGTCCTGGTCGTTGGCCGTGTAGCCGACCGGCTCGTCGCAGCCGTCCTGGGCGTCGTCTGGGTCGCCGTAGCCGTCGTGGTCCGCGTCGGCGTACCAGGTCACGCCCACGCCTTCGTCGGTGCCCCCGTCGCAGTCATTGTCCGCGTCGTCGCAGACCTCTGTGCCCCCGGGCAGGGCGCTGTCGTCCAGGTCGTCGCAGTCGTCGGCGCTGGCCACGTAGCCATCGGGCTGCTCACAGGCGTCCTGGGTGAAGGTGGTCCCGCCTGCGCCGTCACCGTCCGCGTCGCCGTACCAGGTCGTGGCGTCGATGGCTTCCTCGTCCACGTCGCCGTCGCAGTCGTTGTCGCTGCCGTCGCAGTTCTCCGGGGAGCCCGGGAAGCTGAAGGCGTCGCTGTCGTCGCAGTCCTCACATGCGGGGATCAGGTCCCCGTCCGCATCCTCGTACTGGGTCGAGCCGTCGCAGTTGTAGTCGTGGGCCACCGTGCAGTCGTCCTCGGCGGCCCCGGGGTGGTAGCGGCCGTCGGTGTCGTCACAGTCCCCGTCGTGGGCCGCGTAGCCATGAGGGGCCTCGCAGGCCTCGACGGGCTCGTCGGTGCGGCCGTAGCCATCGCCGTCGTCGTCTGGGTACCAAGTGGAGGGATCGGCGGGCTCCTCGTCGACCGTGCCGTCACAGTCCTGGTCGGCCCGGTCACAGGTCTCCTGGGCGCCCGGGTGGACCTGGTCGTCGTCGTCGTTGCAGTCGTCATCGGCGTCGAAGCCATCGCCGTCCGCGTCGGGCGCCGTGGGGTCGGTGTCGGTGCCAGGGCCGGTGTCCGCTGTGGTCGTCGTCCCTGCGGAGTCGGCCGTCGGGGTGGTTCCGGAGTCGGCCAGGGTCGTCGTGGTGTCGTCGCCACACGCGACCAGCAAGGCCAGAGCCAGGAGCACAGCGAGACACTGAGACATGAGGACACCCGGGACAGGACACCTGGAGCATAGAGCCTCCTGGACGTCAGCTGGCTGCCCTTCCTTCCTCTGGGATCGACCGCAGCGCTGGCAGGGCCTCGCGTTGTCTTCAGCGGGCCTCGATCCCGATGATCATCGTCGGCGTCGCAGCGTTGGCCACCGCGTAGAACACCCCCTCGCCCCCGATGTGCAACGCGATGCGCTCGGTCGCCCACCACGACGCGGCCAGCCCGACCCCCAGGTAGGCGGTCTGCCCCACCCCGTAGACGTTGATCGTCTCGACCGGGTTGCGCGGCATCCATGCCGTGCCGTGCAGTTCGAGCACGAAGCCTGCCGGCAGTCTCGCCCCCACCTGCCAGAAGCCCAATCCGACCGTGCCCAGCTCGGGGTCCGAGTGCCAGCGCAGCCCCGCGCTGCCAACGGCCCAGAAGCGCCGCCAGCCCCGCCCGATCTGGAGCTCCCCGTCCACGAAGGTGGTCGCAACGGCCGGGATGAACGACACGCCCTCGGGACCCTGGCCGCTGGTGTTGGTCCGCGCCAGGTCCCCCCCGTCGAAGGCCTGGGCCTTGCCCAGCCGCCCCTCGATGGCGACCCGCGTGGGCCCTCGCAGCAGGCCGTAGCGCAGCCCACCCGCGGTGGGCCCCATGTAGGCGCCGGCGGCGTTGCCATAGATGCAGCCGCCGACCGGGGTCGACGTGACCAGGGCCGTCCAGCGGTCCGTCACCCCATACTCGGCGTAGAGGGCCAGGTTGGCGTCCCGGTATGGCGCCACCTTCATGTGGTTCCCCTCGAGGTCGAAGGCCTCGTCACCCACCAGGAACCGCCCAACCGCCTTGCCGTAGGCGCTCCCCTGGTCCTGGGTCCAGGCCCCGGCGTGGGCCGGCGCAGCGAGGGTGGCGAGCAGGGCGAGCACGATCCTCCGGGGGGCTGTCCAGTCTCGGATGCCGTGACCCGAGGAGAGTCGCACGGGTCACCGCTCAGGCCCGCCGGCGGCGCCACCCCAGGCCGAGTACAGCCCACCAGCCCGCCCAGGCCACACCCGGTCGGGCAGCGCAGCCACAGCCCTCGGGCTCGGTGCTGAGCACCACCGTGTCGCCCATCGGACCGGGATCGTCGATGCTCGCGGCGTCCCACGACCAGGCCCGCTCGTCGCGGTCCTCGGCGTGGGGTGACACCACCAGGAAGCCCCACGCATCCCGGTGAAAGTCCGAGAGCCACCCCTGGGCGTGGCCGGACGCGTCGACAGACAGAGGCACGTACTCCAGGACCGGACTGCCCGGCGCCGTCTCGACGACGCGCACCAGCACGACGGTCCAGGACACCGAGGCATCCCCGTCAAACGAGACCTCCAGGGCCTGGTCCCGACCCCCGGCCCCGGCTTCGAAGGCGACCAGGTTGAACCCCAAGCCGCCGGGCTGGACCTCCAGCTCCGGCGCCCCCGACGCCGGCAGCTCAGCGATCGACGCGACGGTCGCGGCACCACGCTCGGCCGCCGCACCCCAGGCCAGGTCCACCGTGGGCAGCCGGGCAGCCCACTCGGCCCAGACGACCTCGAAGTCCAGGCCCACGGCGGTCAGCGCGTCCGGGAAGTACAGGTCCTCGCCGCTCTGCGGGCCGGCCCAGGCCCACGTGTCGCGGACCACATCGGCCCCCCCGTGGTGCTCGGCCAGGTAGCTGGCGAGCACCGCGGTGCCGTACATGTGGTTGCTGCGCTCTGGGTACAGGAACGCGGAGAGGCCCTGGTGCAGGCCCAGGTGTGGGTAGGCCAGGTACTGGTCCACGTCCCACGCCCAGCTCGCCTGGTCCCCGTCCACCTGGGCGGCGAGCCAGGTCGCAGTGCCCTCCATCCACCACAGCCAGCTGTCGACGCTGTCCAGGTAGGCGCCCATGTAGCCGTACTCCGCGGCGTGTCCGAGCTCGTGCGCCGCCACATTCAGAGCCCGGCTGTCGCTGTACTCACCCAGGAAGAGCTCGATCTGAGGCACCGGCACCCCGTCGCAGGTCTCGGTCTGGGCCAGGCCTCCGATGCCCGAGCCCTCGCTGGCCCGGACGGCGTAGACGATCGACTCGTCGGTCATCGGCCAGCCGAGCTCGTCGACGAACACCGTGCGGGCCTGCTCGGCATAGGCGGCGATGGCCTGGCCCTGCTCGACGGTGAGCAGGTCGTCTTCCCACTCGACCCAGAAGTGTTCCGAGTCCACCCGTTGATCGAACACGTGGCCCGTGCAGGGCTCGTCGGCGGCCAGGGCCAGGGTCGACATCCACAGGACCATGGGCACCTCCCTATCCGACCCCACGGGCGTGGCAGGATGCCCCCATGTGGGCGATCGCTGGCTTGGGCGTGTGGGGGCTGGCCTGTGGCGAGCCGCCCGCCTTGCCGGCCCTGCCCCCCAGCGTCGATGAATTCGCCTCGGACCCTGCCCTGCTCGCACTCCAAGGCGCCGCCGAGGGCCTGTCCTATGCGGGGCCAGACGATCACCTGTCCCCGGTAGGGGTCTACCTGGACGATGGGAGCATCTGGGTCTGGTCCGCCTCTCAGCCCCGCCGCGTGGGCCGGCACGGCGGTCCGATCCAGGCCAAGGCACCGGCCCCCACCCGGCGGTGCGGCCCGGGCTTCTGCGTCGGGGCGCGAGAGATCGTCTGGCGCGGCACCCGAATCCGGGGCTGGTTCCGGGACGGCGCCCCCCACGGGGACCACTTCTACGCCCTGACCCGAGACGCCCTTCTCACCTTCGACGACCAGGGCATCGAGCTGGCCCGCACCGCTGTGCCCACCGCCTACCGCCTGGGCCAGATGGGCGCCGCCCTGTGGGTGCTCGGCGGCGATCCAGAGCTGACCGTGGTCCCGCTGGACCCAAGCGGCCTTCCCGGTGACCCGGTGACCCTCCAGCGCACGGCCCCTCTCAGAGATGCGGCTTGGGACGGGGAGCGGCTGTGGACCGTCGGTCCCCTGGACACCCCCGTCCGCAGGGACGGCGGCCCGGTGAGGGACCTGCGCACCGAGGTCACCGCCCTGGCGGGCTCGGACCTCCTCCAGGGCCGGCTCCGGGTGCTCGAACGACACGACTGGGGCGAGCTCGCCATCGACGGCACCCGCATCGTGGCCGAGCACGGCGTCGTGCGGGCCACGGCCACCGGCTCGGGCCACGTCTGGACCCTGTCCCAGGGCGTCGTCACCGTCCAGGAGACCTGTGCCACCCCGTCCGGGGTCGCCCTCGACGGGCCGGACGCGTGGATCGTGTCCTGCCGGCTCGACGACGCGGTGGCGCACAGCAACGGGGTGGTGATCCCCCTGGACGACACCCCCCGGGACACCCTGGCCGACGCCGGCGAGCGGCTGTTCTACCAGGTCGGCCTGTGGCCGGACACGACCTTCACCTGCAACTCCTGCCACTGGGACGGCAGCACGGACCACCGCCTGCAGCCGGGCTTCGAGGAGCGGCGCTGGGAGCTGACCCGCCCGGTCGCAGGCACCGGTGCCCTGAGCCCGATCTTCAGTCCGGGCCAGTCGCCGGACCTGGCCCACGCGGTGGAGGGGCTGGTGCGCGTGCTCGATCCCCGGGCCTGGAGCGATCCCCGGGGTGGGTGGTGGGCGGAGCCGCGCACCATCCGCACGGACTCCGGCACCCGCACCCTGACGGCCCTCCAGGTGCGCGAGGCGCTGCTGCGGTGGATCCTGGGCCTGGGCCTGGAGCCCCCCTTTGTCGAGACCCAGGTGGCCCCCGCGTCGCTGGCGCTGTTCGTGGACGAGTGCACCCACTGCCACCAGCCCGTGGCGGACCTGCACACCCGAACCCCACAGTCCCCAGAGACCCGACCCCTGGTCTGGGCTGCACCCCTGTTCGCCAAGGTGGGCCCGCCCCCCTTCACGGATCGCGGGAACCGGGTCAGTCCGCTGACGAACCTGGCCCGCGGCGGCCCCTACTTCACCGACGGCTCGGCCCGGACCCTCGAGGACGTGGTGCGGGCCAAGGGGGACTACAGCGACGACCAGGTCGCGATGCTGGTCGAGGTCCTGCTGTCGCTCTGAGTTCTACCAGCCCCAGCCGCCGCCGTCGTCGCCGTCGTCGCCAGGGTCGTTGCCGCTGCCGCCGGAGCCGTTCTCCGTCACCTGGACGCTGGGCTCAGCGTCGTCGGTGAGGATGACCACGTTGTTGCCGTGGTCCAGGTCCACGATGCCTGGGAGCGCCGGCCCGGCGTGCACCGTGATCTCCGCCGCCACCAGGTCCGCGTCGAAGGCGGTCAGCTCGGTCGAGGTCCCTGGCGCCACGTCGTCGAACCAGACCTCGAGGGTGCCGTCGGCCGCCAGGATGCTCACCGTGATCACGTCGCTGGCGTCGTTCTGGATCGCGATGTGGGGCGTGGTGGTGGTGTAGTCGGCAGTGGACTCAGACGTGGGGCCACAGGCGGTCAGGAGGGCGAGCATCAGGGTCATGGGACGTCTCCAGCAGGTTCCTTCCCAGTCTGGTCCCGGGCCCTGCATGCGTCATCTTATTGGACCTTAAGCCCCTGTGGTCGGCGGATCCGAGCGGACCACGGGTCGCTCTGGGTCCAGCCGCCAGCCTTCCTCGTCCCGCAACAGCAGCCCCTCGAGACCCTGGCTGCGGAGCTTGGAGAGGGCCACATACACGCGGTTGGCCGCCGCGGCGGGCACGGCCCGCTCCCCAGGCCAGCCGGCCTGGAAGAGCGCGTCCAGGTCCAGGCTGAGGCCCTGGGCGTGGGCCGTGACCAGAGCCTCGAGCAGCCGCGGCAGCATCCGGTTGCGGGAGACATCGCGCCAGGAGCCGCCCGGCGCCTTGAATCCCGAGCCGCCGGGGGCGATCAGCAGAGCCGACCCCGACAGCTGGGCTGCCCGCAGCCGGTCCAGCCTGCGCAGGGCCAGCCGGGCCTCGTCGGAGACCTCGAGCAGGGCCCGGTCCCCGACCCGGGCCGAGCGGGCCTGGTCCAGGCAGCGTGTCAGGTCGTCGTCTCGCCCCAGCGCATGGTCCACAAAGGCCCAGGCCAGGCTCACGACAGCCCCAGCCGCCGCGTCGTGCTGGGGCACACACCGCTCCGCCTGGCGGAGCTGCTCCTGGGCCTCGTCGACCCGGCCCAGCTCGGCCAGCGTCGCCCCCAGTCGGGCCAGCCCGAGGGCCCGGGTGTGGGCGTCCTCGACCGCTTCCAGGTGGGCCAGACAGACCCTGTGGTGATCCACCGCCTGGTCCAGGCGCCCCTGGTCCTGGGCCACGGCGCCCAGGTTGCCGCTGGTGATCGCCTGGAAGCGTCGGTCTCCGGCGTCGGCGAGCAGGGCCTGGGCGGCCTCGAGGGCATGCCGCGCCCCGTCGAGGTCTCCCTGCTCGTGGAGCAGCACGCCCAGGTTGCCCTGAAAGATGCCCTCGACCCTGGCGTCGCCCAGGCGGCGAAACACCGTGAGGGCCTCCCGATAGCGCATCGCTGCGGCCTCGTAGGCCCCCTGGTCGTGTAGCAGTGCGCCCACGTTGCCTCGGGCCACGCCGACCCCAGCCGCGTCCCCGGCTTGCTCCAGCAGGGGCAGAGCCCGCTCGTAGCAGTCCCGGGCCTCGTCCAGGCGCCGCTGTTGGTGGTGAAAGACCCCCAGGTCCTTGAGGATGCGCCCACGTCGCCCCGACGGCGGGGCATGGGCGAGAGCCTGTTCCAGAGCCTCTCGGGCCCGGTCCAGGGCGCCGGAGCGCTGCAGCGCCAGCCCCAGGGCCTGGAGTCCACGGGCCCGGACCTCGTCCTCTCCGCCTTGGAGGGCCAGACCCCCTTCGAGCAGCCGGATCAACAGGGACACGGGCCCGGTGCGCAGCAGGAGGGGCGCGAGCACGACCGCAAGGCGGAGCGCTGTCGCCCCCTCCTGGCCCGTCACGGACCCTTCGAAGGCCACCAGCAGGTTGCCCCGAGCCGGCGCCAGCACCCGGGCGTCGGCCCCGGCGTCGATCTCGGCCTGACGAGCCTCTCCCCACGCCAGATAGTGCGCCCGATGGCGCCGTCGGACCTCGACGCTCGCGTCGCTGCCCTCGAGTCGCTCCAGCGCATAGGCAGCGATGGGTTCGTACAGACGGAACACCCCGGGCGCGACACGGCGCACCAGCGACCGCTCCCGCAAGGCCATGAGCGTGCGCCGGGCATTGCCGTGGAGCACCGCACGCGCCGCCGCCAGGTCAAAGGTGCCCCGAAAGATCCCACAAGCTGCAAGCGCCTGTTGGAGGCCCGGATCCAGCAGCGCCCACGACCAGTCCAGGGATCCACGCAAGGTCGCCTGGCGCTCGCTGGCCCCCCGACGCCCGTGGTCCAGGAGCGACGTGGACTGGGCCAGTCGGGCCAGGACACCCTCCAGGCCGAGCAGATCCACCTGGGGCGCCACCAGCTCGATGGCCAGTGGAAGCCCGTCGAGCTTGCGAACCAGCTCGGCCACCAGCGCCGCGTCCCGCCCCTGGGGCTCGAAGTCGTCCCACGTGTCCCGGACCCGGGCCACGAGCAGCGCCACCGCCGCGGTCTGCTCGCTCCCGGAGGGCAAGGCCAGGGGTGCCAGCTCGTGGCAGCACTCCTGGGCCAGCCGCAGCCGCTCCCGGCTGGTGACGAGCACCCGCAGCGCCGGGGCCTGGGCGAGCCACTCCGAGACCAGCGCAGCGAGGGGCTCCACGACCTGTTCCCCGTTGTCCAACACCAGGCACGGTGCCTCCAGCGCCGCCAGACGAGCCCCCACCGAGCGGCTGGGATCGGGCCCGGCCGGCACGCCCAGTGCACCGGCAACCTCGACGGCGATGTCGTCGCCCGTACGGCAGTCCGGCAGGGCCACGAAACAACTCAGGGCACGCTCACGGGCGAGCGCCATGGCCAACCGCGTCTTGCCGATCCCTGCAGGACCCCACAGGGTCACCACCCGCTGGGGCCCCTCCAGCAGGTCCCGCACACGGGCCAGCGACGACTCCCGACCGAGCAGAGGCGTGGGATCCGGGGGGGGCAGCCGCAGGGGACTCGGGACCGTCAGGGGTCGACGAGCGTCACGGTGAAGTCGTGGGGACCGGTCGACCCTTCGACGCGCACCGGGAGCCCGCCGTCCTCGAGCCCCAAGTTCACCGGCGTGACCTGGCGCAGCACGCCGGCGTCGGGATCGCACCACGCTCCCTGGGCACTCAGCTCGCCGGTCTGCTCCGAGACCACGACCCCCGCGGTGCAGCCCCCATCGTCGGCCTCGTAGAGGCCCACCAGATCGTCCTGTCCGGGCTCGGCGGACCACTCCGAGGACCCGTCGGGGCCCTCGAGGGTGCCCTGCCAGGCCTCGCCATCCCAGGTGCCAGCCAGCGTCCACTCGCCTTCTGTCAGCGCCACGGCGTCGCTGTCGACCGTGCCCTGGAACCAGCGGGTCCAGTCCTGGAGCGTGGTCTCCCCGCCGCAGACATAGGCGACCACGGCGGCATTGTCGTGCCAGCTGAGTCCCACCACCGCATCGGAAGACGCGACCTGACCGACCGCGGCGGAGGTCGCGTCGTCGTCGTTGGCGCAGCCCGTCGCTAGCATCCCCAGCCCCAGCCACCGGATCCAGCCCACCATGGCCGCAACCATACCCCGCCGGAACCGGGGGGAGCCGCAGCCTGTCGGATCCCTCGGGCATTCTGCGAACGTTCCGCGTCACTGGGGTGTCTTCCTTGAGCGCCCCCCGCCCCGGTGGTAGCTTTCGGCTGGCACGGGCGGGGTTCCCGTCTCCGTACCCAGGACTGGTACCGGCTCGATGATCGTCACCTGCCCGAGCTGCAGCGCTCGCTACAAACTCGACGACTCCAAGATCACCGGCCGCGGTGCCCGCATTACCTGCCCTCGGTGCCGCCACGTCTTCGTGGTCTTCCCATCCGGGTCTGCCAAGGCCGAAAAGGCCGAGGAAGACACCTCTCGCAACGAGGCCGTGGCGTCCGGTCGCTCGGCAGCAGCGGCCGGCGGAGGGCCTTCGCTCAAGGTCGTGACGGCGCCCTCCGGATCCGCCCCTAAGCCCCGCCGCTCCGCCGAGGACCTGGACTTCCGGACCGTCGGCATCCCGTCGTGGAAGGTCAAGGTCAAGATCGGGCTGGTCTACGACTTCTCCGACATCAAGACCCTACGCAAGTACATCCAAGACGGCCGCGTGACCCCCGAGGACGCGATCAGCCACGACGGATCCACCTGGAAGACCATCGGTGACATCCCCGACCTGGATGCCTACTTCGTCGAGATCTACGAGGCCGCCGAGAGCCAGCGCGCCGCGGCGAACCCCGACAACGCCTTCGCCGACGAGTCCCCGACCACCATCGTGGGCATGGGCAGCCTGGGCCGGAACCTGGCGTCCGAAGCCCTCCGCCAAGCCACCGAAGAAGCCCTGTCCGACAGCTCACAGCCCGGCATGGGTGCCGGCTTCAACAGCGGCGCGAGCCCAGCCCCGACCGGCGGCGGCACCACCGGTGGCGGCGAGGGCAACCCCTTCGTAGACCCCTTCGCAGCCCTCAAGGATCGGCAGCGCGAGCGCATCCAGTCCCGCCGCTCCGGGGGCGCAGCAGAGGCCAAGAAGGCCAAGGACGCCCAGGCATCTCAGTCCCGCTTCCTGTTGGTCGCCCTGGTGCTCGTGGGTCTGGGCGGGGTCTGGTGGCTGATGGGGCAACAGTCCGGCCCGGCCGCCGGATCGATCCAGCCGGCCGCACCCGTCACCAACAAGCTCGACACCGAACAGATCGCCAAGCAGGCGCGCGACGATCTCGAGCGCCAGATGAGGGAGACCCTCAAGGAGATCGAGCCCGAGGAGCCCGTGGAGCCCCCGGAGCCCGAGCTCATTCCGATCCGTCCCGACGACCCGACCCAGCGCCGCGCTGTGCCGCCGAGCACCGCGACCAACCCGGCCCCCACCCCGCCGGTCCAACAGGCCGCGCCCGCCGCCACCCTGGCCACCGCGTCGGACCACGTCGACACCGCCTGGGACGCCATCCGCCGGAACGACTGGAACACCGCCTTCCAGGCCTGCCGCGCCGCCAAGGGTCTGGAGGCTCGCAACCCAAAGGTCATGATGGCCTGCGGCGCCGCCCAGTTCCACAAGGGCCAGATCGACGCCGCGAGCCAGGATCTATCTGGCGCTGAAGCCGCTGGCAGCCGCGATGCACGCCTCAAGAAGTACCAGTGTCTGGTCGCCGAGAACCAGGGAGACTACGCAGGTGCGGTAGGCTTCTGCCGCACCTACCTGGCCACCAATCCTTCGGACGCGGCCAGGATCCAGGCGCTCATCGACGACATGACCGGCGGCTAGCTCCTCTCCCTTGCGGATCATCTGCAACTACTGTCTGACCGAGCATGAGGTCGAGCCTCCTGCGGCAGCGTTGTCGGAGCCCGGATTCCGGATCCGTTTTGCCTGCATGACCTGTGGTCAGAACGTGCAGGGCCCCGAGATGACCCCGGAGCTCTCCCAGGCGTGGGAGCCAGCCCCCAGCGGACCGCCGCCATCCCTGGGCGCACCCGAGGCCCCCGTCGTCGAGGCCCCACCCGCCCCCGAGCAGGCCGGCGGGCTGCTGGTCAAGCAAGAGGGTCGGGTGTACCGGGTCGGCGACCAGGCCACGCTCCAGCGTTGGATTGTCGAACAGCGCCTGACCCGCTCGGACCTCATCTCCGAAGACGGCCTGTCCTGGAGCCCGGTGGGCGAGCTGCCCGGCGTCGATGCCTTCTTCGAGATCGTCGACAGGCTGGAGACCTTGGAGCGCGCGGTCGCCCACAGCGTGGCCGCCCCGCCCGTGCCTCCGGACACCCCCCTCGGCAACCGGCTGGTCGACGACCCCCAGGAACACGAAGACGCCCCGCTCGAAGCCTTGGCTGCCGAAGACGAGCCCGAGCCCGAGCCCGACCGCGGCCTCGAAGCGACCCCGCCTCTCGAAGCCCTGGAAGAGCCACCACCTCCGCCGCTGCTCGACCTCCCCGTCGACGACGAGCCGCCCCCGCCGCCCCCGTCACTCGTCCTCGATCTCCCCCCCGCCGAAGACATCGACGACGACGACTCCGAGATCGAGGGCGACCCGGCCCCACCGCTCATGTCCCCAGAAGACTGGCTCAGCGGGGCCGAAGACGGCACCGCGCAGCCCGAGCCGGGGGACCTGGAGCCCGAACACGCCGCAGCGCTGGCAGCAGCCACGCCCGAGGCACCGGTCCTGACGTTGGGCTTCGGCGCCCCGCCGGCCGCCGATCCCGAGCCCGGGCCCGCGGACGCCGAGCCGCTGGCCCAACCACCCGCCCTGGACCTCCCGCCCGAGCTCTCGGAGCCCCCGGGTCTGGACCTGCCCCTCCCCCCCCAGGACGAGCCGGGATCGGCAGAGCCCCATGCCGGCTTGAACCTGGGCACCGCCACCGTCGACGTGGGTGCCGGCTTCCGAGAGTCCACCACCCCGCCCAAGATCGTCGAGCCCGAGACCCCCAGCCTGCTGGGACGATCCCTGGACGCCCAGGTCTTCGACGAAGTCGACGCGCCCGAACCGGTCCAGGTCGAGGACGATGGCGAGCCCGAGCCCGAGCCCCCCGGCGAAGCGGACCCAAACCCGACCGCCGTGCCCAGCCTGCTCGACCTGCAGGCCGTCGACGCCGAGCAAGAGGCCGACCAGGCCCAGCCCCTGGTGATGGAGGTCGAGTGGCCCGAAGAGGAGGAGCTGCCGACAGAGCGCCAGTCCTCCCCGTCGCTGCTCGCGCTGGACATCGAGGACGAGCCCGAGCTGGGCGGCGCCGCGGCCGTTCCGGATCCCGAGCGCTTCGACGACGAGGTCGAGCAGGGCGAGCTCACCCGCGAGGAGGTCCCGCCCCCCGGGCCGCCGGCAGCGCTGGCCGGCGCCGAGGATGTCGACGTCTCCCGACCCGTGGACACGGACCTGCTCTTCCCCGAGGAGGTCGAGCGTCGCAAGCAGCGCAACGAGATGCTCAGCGCGGCCTTGGGAGACGACGCCCAGGATGACGACGAAGACCTGGCCTGGGCCCAGGACCGGCGCCGACGCACCCAGCGCATGATGGTCATGGCCCTGACGCTGGTCGCTGTCGGGGCCGTGGGCCTGCACTATGCCAACCAGAGCGAGCGGGACGAGCGGCTCCCCACCGTCACCGCGCCACCGCCCCCGGCCGCTGTCGAGGCCCCGGAGTCCGCCGACGCTGAGCCCGCAACCGAGACCGCAGCCACCGAGACCGCAGCCACCGAGACCGCGGCCGCCACCCAGCCCGCCACCCCACAGCCCGAGCCAGCGACCCGCACCCAGACCGCGCCCAAGCCCCAGGTCAACAACCGCGACGAGCCCGAGCCGTCGGCCGAGCCCGAGCCCAAGCCCAAGCCGGAACCCAAGCCTGAGCCCAAGCCCGAGCCGGAACCCAAGGTCACCAAGGTCGCGCCGCCCACGAGCAGCGGTGCAGCCTCTCCCTGGGGCGCGACCACCCCCACCGCCCAGCCCACCAAGGAGCCCGAGCCCGAGCCCGAGCCCGAGCCCGAGCCGGTCCCCGCAGCCTCAGGGCCGTCGGCTCGGGACTACGCCGACGCCGGCTGGAGCGCCCTGGGCGCCAAGCAGTACAGCAAGGCGCGCAGTGACTTCATCGAGGCCGTGGCCATCGCGCCTGCCGACGCCGATGCGCACTATGGCCTGGCCTATGCGGCTCAGAAGCAGGGCGATGTCGCCACTTCGGTCCGCCACTACTGCAAGGCACTCAGGCACGGAGCCGGCGATCGGGACCTGCAGCTCGAGGTCACCTCGCTCCTGGATCAGCTCGGCGCCACCTGCGAGTAGACGTCCAGTGGGACCGAGATAGACGGGCCGCTCAGGAGGAATGATGCCCGACCAGAAGCGCCCGGAAGAGGAAGACTACTTCTCCAAGCGAGACGCCGAGAAGAAGGCCGCGCTCAAGGCCGATCTCGACGCCAAGGCCAGCGCGGCGGCCCGCGCCCAGGCCGCCCTCCTTCACCACATGAAGTGCGGGAAGTGCGGTGGCGACCTGGCCAGCCGGCTGTTCAAGGGCGTGGAGATCGACGTCTGCCCCGACTGCGGCTCGGTCCTGCTGGACCCGGGTGAGCTCGAGCAGCTGGCCGGTCACGAGTCCGACAGCTCCGTGCTCGAGACCCTGGCCGGCTTCTTCACGGCGGGCAGCAAGTCCAAGTAGCGCCGCGCCTGGGCGCTCTGAAGAATCCGCCGCGCAGTGCGTCTGTGGCAGGGACTCGTCCTCGCCGGGAGCCACTGTGCGGACCCCTCTCCAGATCCTGACCAGCATCTCGACCGCCACCGCGGCCTTTGCCCTGCCCCTGGCCCTGGCCACCGTGGCCCCTGAGGCGCCGGTGGCCCCGGTCATCCAGCCGATGCTCCAGGAGCTCCAGGTGATCGTGGCCCTGGCGGAGCCCGAGCCGGAGCCCGAGGCGGAGCCCGAGCCTCCCCCCAAGAAGACGGCCAAGGCGCAGTCCAAGACTCGGGAGCGCCCCGAGCCCGACGTCGATCCCTCCGCCGCCGAGGCCCAGGAGGCCGGCGCCGAGATCGTCCGCCCCGTGCCCCTAGCGGGCAGTGTCTATGCGCGGGTCCTCAACCCCCACCACGTGCGGCCGGACCGCACCCTGGCCTCCACCGCCCACCGCACCACCCGCAAGGGCAAGCGCCGCAAGCCCTGCGTCGAGCCGTTCGGCGGCATCACCCGGACCGGCGCCGGCCGCTACGACGTCGAGCGCGACCTGGTCGACTACTACACCCGCCACCCGGGCGAGGCCGAGACCCTGGCTGCGACCGCCTGGCACCGCAAGGACGGCCAGATCGATGGCTTCCGGGTCAAGAAGATGCGCTGCGGCTCACCGCTCTACCAGCTCGGCTTCCGCAACGGCGACGTCGTGCACAGCGTCAACGGCAAGTCGGTGACCAGCACCACCCAGGCGCTCCGGGCCTTTCGCAAGGTGCGCAAGGACGACCGGCTGACCGTGCGCGTCACGTCGTGGAGGGGTCAGACCAAGGTGCTGCGCTTCCGGATGATCTGACCGGGGGCGCATAGTCCATGGGCAGGTGCGGGATGCCGTCCTCGTCGTACTCGGGACCCGCCACCACGAAGCCCAGCGACGCGTAGTAGTCGTGCAGGTGGGCCTGGGCACCGATGTGCACGGGGCCCGGCCACGTCTGGGTGACGTGGCGCAGCGCTTCGGTCATCAGCGGGCGCCCCAGCCCCTTGCCACGAACCCGCGCCGCCGTCACGACCCGACCGATGCACGGGAACCGATGACACAGCCCCGGTGGCACAGCCCGGACCGACGCCGCCAGCCCGTCGGCGTCCAACCCCAGCAGGTGATGACACGCCGGGTCCAGCCCATCCAGGTCCTGGTAGGCACAGTCCTGTTCCACCACGAACACCGCGGCGCGGAGCTGCAGCAGATCGTGCAGCTCGCCGACCGTCAGGGTGTCCCAGGTGCGCCAGTGCCAGGTGATCACAGGGCCCTGGTAGCCTGAACCCAGACTGGAGGGGAGCTCCCATGGTCACGACCGCGCTCGGCATCTTGTGGCTGGCCTGTGCCGGAGACACGACCACCGGCGACACAGCGACGGCATCCGGTGACTCGGGCACGACCGGGACCTCGGGCACGCCCACCGACACCGGCCCGGCGGCCGCCATCGCAGTCGAGCCGGCCCAGCTCGACCTGGCCACCGCCAACGCCCAGCCCGTGAGCGGGGCGTTCACGGTCTCCAGCACTGGAGACGCCACCCTCGAGCTGACCGATGTCGCCTACACCACGACCGGCAGCGATCTGCCTGGGATCCTGGTCTGGATGACCGAGGGCATGCTGCCCATCAGCGTGGCTCCTGGCGGGACCACCACCCTGACGGTGGAGTGGACGCCGGATCGGCCCGGCGACGACACCCCGCTGGAGACCGGGCTCGCCATCACGTCCAACGCGGCCGCCGATCCGGTCTTCACGGTCACGGTCACCGGCGAGAACGGGACCCGCTGACCGGCGGCGCTGTTCAGAACAGCTTGGACTCGTCGGTGATGCTCAGGACCTCTTCATAGGTCGTGACGCCGCGGCCGAGCTTCTTGATGCCGTACTCCCGCAGGGTGAGCATGCCGTCGTTCAGGGCCTCCTTCTTGATCTCGATGGCGGGGGCCTTGTCGTTGATCAGCCGGACGATCCGAGGGGTCACGGGCATGAGCTCGTAGAGCCCGGTGCGGCGGGTGTAGCCGGTGCCTCGGCAGCGCACACAGCCGCTGCCGTGCCAGACCTTGAGCTGGCGACCCTCGGCGCCGGGGATGCCCATGGACAGGACCTGCTCCTCGGTCAGGAAGCCATCGGTCTTGCAGTGGGGACAGATCTGCCGCACCAGCCGCTGGGCCAGCACGCCGACCAGCACGCTGGAGAGCAGGAAGGGGTAGACGCCCAGATCCAGCAAGCGCGTGATGGCGCTGGCGGCGTCGTTGGTGTGCAGGGTGCTGACCACCAGGTGCCCGGTCAGAGCGGCCTGGATCGCGTACTGGGCGGTCTCCGGATCGCGGATCTCCCCCACCATCACCACGTCTGGGTCCTGCCGCAGCACCGTGCGCAGGGCCGCCGCGTAGTCGAAGCCCACGTTGGTATTGATGGCCATCTGGTTGAACTGCTCGTGCACCATCTCGATGGGGTCTTCGATGGTGCAGATGTTCAGCCGGGGCGTCGAGATGTGGTGCAGGGTGCTGTAGAGCGTGGTGGTCTTGCCAGACCCCGTGGGCCCCGTGACCAGGATCAGGCCATTGGTGTTGGAGATGAAGCGCTCGTAGAGCAGCAGCTCTCGACGAAAGAACCCGAGCTTCTCCAGGTCCAGCAGCAGCACGTCCGGATCGAAGATCCGCACCACCACCTTCTCGCCAAAGGCGGTGGGCACCGAGCTCACCCGCAGCTCGATCTCCTGGTCTCGGAAGCGGGTCTTGAAGCGCCCATCCTGGGGCTTGCGCCGCTCGGCGATGTCCATCCGCCCCAGCAGCTTGACCCGGCTCACCATGGCCGGGTGCACGACCTTGGGCAGGCGGTGGATCGTGTGCAGCACACCGTCGATGCGCAGCCGGATGGTCGCCTCGTCGCGCTTGGGCTCGATGTGGATGTCGCTGGCCCGGTGCTCGAAGGCGTAGTTCAGGATGTACCAGACGGCCTGGACCACCGGCTGGTCGGTGGCGTCGATCTCGTTGACGCCCTTGACCCGGTAGAGCTGCTCCAGGTTGCCCAGATCCGGCAGGTCCGACGCGAAGTCGGCCGCCGCGGCCTTCATCGATCGTCGGAAGCCGTGGAATTCGGCGATGACGGCCAGGATCGCCGACTTCATCGCCATGACCGGCTGGATGGAGACCTGCTTGTACTTGGCGATCTCCTCCAGGACCGTCTGGTTCCATGGATCCGCAGTCGCCACCGTGAGCATCTGGCCGTGCATCTGCGTCGGGATCACCAGGTGGCGCTCGGCAAAGGGCCCACCAAAGGTCTCGGTGACGAGCTTGTAGTCCAGCTGGAGCGGATCCAGCTCGACAAAGGGCACCTCGAGAGCCGCGGCCACCGCCTGGGTGATCAGGCGCTCGCTGACCGTGCCTTCGAGCTCGTCTTCGGTCCGGAACCGGAAGCTGGCGATGAGCTCGATCTCGGAGACGCTGTAGGCGACCCGCTGCTTGCCCAGCAGCTTGCGCAGCTCGGCCCGCTTGTCCAGCAGGATGTGTCGGGCCTGCTCGCGGCCCCGGTTGACCACGTCGACTTTCTGCCCGGCGTGCAGGATCTCCTTGTCGACCAACAGGTCCAGGATCCACTGCAGTCGCGACTGGTCCATCCACGCTCCGGACCCCGAGGATAGCGCGACCCCGGCTTCGTCGGCTTAGATGGGCGCGTGGGACTCGCGATGCTCGCCCTGCTGCCGGCCTTGCACGCCGCCGAGATCGGCGAGCCGGGACAGCGCTTCGGCTTCGGCTTCCAGGCGGGCGTGGGGGGCGGCCTGTCCCTGAAGTTCTACGCCACCGAGCGGGTCGCCGTGTCCGCCACCGCGGGCTTCTGGGGGCTGCTCATTCGCCGGCAGGCCCTGGTCGCCGAGGTCGACGTGTGGGAGCGCGCGTTCGCCAAGGGCACGGTGGTTACCACCGCCGGCTTCGGCGTCGCGAGGGAGTACGACGGCTTCTGGCGAGACACCACCCACCTGGGCGTGCGCATGGCCACCGGCGCGACCTGGCGCTGGCACGGCCGGGGCTTCGAGGTCGGGACCGAGCTGGGGCTGGAACTCTACAACTACGACGTGGGCAGGCTGCAGTTCGGGGAGCTTCCCACAGCGACCGTGGTGGCGCGTTGGTACCCGCGCTGGGGCGGCTGACGGCGACCGATCAGGGCCCCCAGGACGCCGAGTCCCAGCCAGCCCAGTGCCCCCGACCCCGAGGCCGTGCAGCCGCACCCCGCGGCGTCCTCGTCCGCCGGATCCTCCTGGGTCGGGGGCCCCTCGAACTCCCCGGGCCCCAGGTCCGGGTCGAGCACCAGGTCCACGCACCCGTAGTACAGGTCGTTGCCGTCGCCATAGGGCGCCTTGTCCGTCATCACCTGGACCAGCTGGAGCGTGCACGTCTCGCAGGGCTCGTCGGGTAGCTGCACTTCGTGGCTGTACTCACCACCCCCGTCGCGGTCGGCGATGTCGTCCGCCAAGACCAGGTCGTTGGTGTAGAAGTCCTCGAAGTCCGCCGGATCCACGAGCCCCTCCCCGCCGTCGGGATCGAAGGCGATCCGGTAGTAGCCGGGGTGGTCGATGTACTCGTCCCACGTCAAGCTCAGGGTGTCGCCGGGGGCGTAGCGGTAGACCGCAGCGCCCCACGCGGCATCTGCGAGCCCACAGGGCCCCTCCTTGATGTCGTACTGCTCGGTGCGCGGCACGTGCGACGTGATGAAGGCGTGGCCCGAGGCCGCGGGAACGAGTGCGATCCACATCCAGGACATAGCGCCGAGTCTACGAGGTCAGAGAGGACTGGGGTAGGTGTCCCCCGACGCGTTGTCGGTGTAGGTATTGCCGGACTCGGTGATCGTGTATGAACCCGAGCCGTAGATCCCGTAGTAGAGCGAGTCCGACAGGGTCGAGTCGGTCACGGACAGGATGCAGTAGTAGCAGCTGATGTTCGCCGGATAGCTCGTGCTGCTGCCGCCGTGGCTCACGGTCGAGGTGTCGACCTCGGACGCATAGCTGTAGTAGCCGAACAGGAAGCCGGCCCAGTCCCCCGCCGCCGGGGACGCCTCGGCGCTGGAGAAGACCGAGTTCGTCGCGATGAGCTCGCCATAGCCGCTGTACCCCACGTACAGGTAGCTGGAGCCGCTGGGGAACAGGACCTCGATGCTGTCGGCCTCGATCTCCACAGGCACGGCCGCGCTCCCGTAGACGTTCAGGTAGTTGGCGCCGACCAGGTACGGCACGCCCACGTCTGGCCACGTCCCGCTGGTGTTCACCGCGTAGCTGTTCAGGAACACGTAGTCGTCCCCGTTGCCGGACAGGTCGCTGGCCCCGTCGAGCTCGACCATCTCGTCGGCGTCGATCACCAGGGGGTAGCGGTCGTTGCCGGTGATCGTGTTGCCACTCCAGCCAGCGATGGTCCCGCCCAGATACACCCCGTCGCCATTGCCCGACCCGGTGCCCACGGTGCCCTGGATCGTGCAGTCGGTCATGGTCAGCAGCGTGCCGCTGTAGTCGTAGATGCCATAGGACTCGTTGTCCTGGATCACGCAGTCCGAGAGAGACAGCTCGGCCCCGTACAGGTACAGCCCGCCCGGGTAGCTGCTCGTTCCGGCGTACTCCAGCGTGAACCCGCTCAGCGCGCTGTCACTGTCGCTGTAGTAGCCCACGTAGATGCCGTCCCAGGTGCCGGCGCTGCTGCCGTCCAGGGTCGAGAACAACACCCCGTCGCCGCTGGTGGCGTCGCCGTCAACCCGCACATTGCCGTCCCCGGATGTGCCGACGAACAAGCCCGCGTTCTTGTCGAAGTACAGCTCCGTGCCGTCGTCGATGGTCAACAGCGGGTTGGCGCTCCCGTAGACGGACACGTCGCCGGTGAACTGGTACGGCGCGTCCAGCGCCTGCCAGGTGGCGTCGGTGCTGACCGCCCCGCCGTGGACCTGGATGACGTCGGTGCCGTTGCCGGTGAAGCTCGACGACCCGTCCAGCGCGTCCAGGCTCTTGGGGGACAGGAGCAGGGGGTAGCTGCCGTTGGCGGTCACCGTGTTGCCGGTGAAGGCACCACCCAGGCTGCTGTAGGTGTCGACGTACAGCCCATAGGTGGCATTGTCGTTGAACGACGAGTCCGTGAACTCGGGCGCCGCGTAGTAGTAGGCGTAGGCGCCGCTGCCGTCGTTGTGCTGGAAGGTGCTGTTGCTGACCGGGATGGCGTCGGTCTGGTTGTAGTAGAAGAACGCCCCGGTGCCATAGGTGCCGCCACCGGCGTACTCCAGGGTCAGGCCGTCGATGCTGCTGTCGGCGTCGGCGTAGTAGCCGAAGTACAGCTCGTCCCAGTCGCCGGCCGCGGGACTCGACTCGGCGCTGGTCATGCGCACCCCCTGGGTGTGGCCGTCGACAACCAGGTTCCCGCTGTAGCTGGTGCCCACGTAGAGCGAGACCCCGTCGAATTGGAGCTCGGACCCATCCTCGAGGGTCAGGACCGGATCCTTGGTGCTGCTCTGGACATAGGTGTCGCCGTTGATGAGCAGGGGCGCGTCCAGGGCATGCCAGGTGCTGTCTTCGCTGACCGTGCCGCCCCGTACGTGGATGGCGTCCTGGTCGTTGCCGGCGAAGCTGCTGCTGTCGGACAGCGCCGCCACGTGGTTGGCGTAGACCACCGCCGCGTAGCCCCCGTTGCCGGTGAGCGTGTTGTCGGCAAAGGAGTCGGCGGTCTCGTCGAGGCAGGTCGACGTCGCACACTCGACCCCGCTGCCCTCGTTGTCCGAGAACGTCGTGCCCGTGAAGGTGGGCTCGGCGTAGTAGCTGTAGAAGCCCGCGGCCCCGGAGTAGCGCAGGGTGCTGTCCCGCACCTGGGGATCGGCCTGGTACATGTAGATCGCCGCCGCGCCCTGGCCCGCGTACTCGATGGTGAGCCCCTCGATGTCCGAGGCCCCGCTCGTGTAGCTGTACAGGTAGAGGCCGTAGTAGTCCCCTGGCGCCGGGCTGCTGGCGTTCGACGTGAACCTCACCCCGGCCGAAGTGCCCTGGATCTCGATGTCCCCCGAGCCCGGGTAGCCCACGTAGAGCACGGTGCTCGGGTCGAACAGCACCTCGGCGCCGTCTTCGATGGTCAATACCGGCGCGGTGGTCGCGGACACGTAGACCGTGCAGGTGATCACGTGGGGCTCGCTGGCCGACCAGGTCTCGTCGGCGGAGATGTAGCCGCAGTGCTCGACCGGACAGGTCTCGTCCACCACGGCGTCGCAGTCGTTGTCGATGCTGTCCGTGCACGTCTCTGACGCCCCCGGGTAGCTCACGGCGTCCCCGGGCTCGCAGTCGTCGCTGTTCTCGACGTAGCCGCTGGGCTGCTCGCAGGCCGTGGTCGTGGCGCTGGCGTCGCCGTAGCCGTCGCCGTCGGTGTCTGCGTACCAGACCAGGTCCGGGTTGATGCTCGCGTCCGAGTCGTCGCAGTCGTCGCAGGCGCCATAGCCGTCGCCGTCGCCGTCTGGCGCATCGTCGACCGTGCCGTTGCAGTCGGTGTCGGCGCCGTCGCAGGTCTCGCTGGCGGCCGGGTTCACGGCTGCGCTCCCGTCGTCGCAGTCGGTCGCGTCGGTCACCGTGGCCGTGGGCTGGGTGCACTCGGCGTACACCGTGTCCGGGTCGCCGTAGCCATCGCCGTCGGCGTCGGCGTACCAGGTCCCTGCGTCGGTGGCCCCGGAGTCGGCGTCGCCGTCGCAGTCGTTGTCGACCCCGTCGCAGACCTCTTCGGCGCCCGGGTTGATCGCGGCGTCGCCGTCGTTGCAGTCCCCGGTCACGTGGGTGTACCCGCTGGGCGCGACGCAGTCGACGTTGGGCACCGCGGTGCCGTTGGCGTAGCCATCGCTGTCGGTGTCCGGGTACCAGTTCGTGGCGCCGGGGTGCACCGCCGCGTCGGCGTCGTCGCAGTCCTCGTCGTTGGCGACCCGACCGCTGATGGCGTCACAGCTGGCGACCCCGTCCGCCGGATCGCCGTAGCCATCCCCGTCGCTGTCCAGGTACCAGGTCGCCGCGTCGCTCGCGGTGTCCTCGTCGATGTCGCCGTCGCAGTTGTTGTCCACGTCGTCGCAGACCTCGAGGGCGTCGGGGTTCACGGCGGCGTCGCCGTCGTCACAGTCCGTGTCCACCGCGGCGTAGCCGCTGGGGGCCTCGCAGGCGTCCTGGGTGTAGTCGTTGACACCGTGGCCGTCGCCGTCGCTGTCGGCGTACCAGGTCAGCGCGTCGGTCGCGTCGTCGTCGATCTGGCTGTTGCAGTCGTTGTCCAGCCCATCGCAGACCTCGATCCCGCCCGGGTAGGCGTCGGCTGACCCGTCGTTGCAGTCGTCGCCGTTGTCCACGAAGCCCTCGGACGCCTCGCAGGCGAGCTCGGTCGTGTCCGGGTCCCCGTAGCCGTCGCTGTCCGCGTCGGCGTGCCAGGTGCTGGCGTCGGCGCTGTCCGGGCCGTCGGTGTCGCCGTCGCAGTCGTTGTCGACCCCGTCGCAGAGCTCGGTGGCGTCGGGGTTCACCGCGGCGGCGGTGTCGTCGCACTCCTCGCACGCCGCGAAGCCGTCGCCGTCGATGTCTTCGTAGCCGACCGAGCCGTCGCAGTTGTAGTCATTGGGATCGGTGCAGTCGTCCTCGACGGCGCCGGGGTGGTACGCCGCGTCGGCGTCGTCGCAGTCCCCGGGCTCCGCGGTGTAGCCCGCCGGGGCCTCGCAGCCGGTGGCCGTGTAGTCGTCCTGGCCGTAACCGTCCTTGTCGCCGTCGGCGTACCAGGTGGGCGCGTCGACCAGGGAACCGTCCTCGTCGTCGACCAGCCCGTCGCAGTCGTTGTCCAGATCGTCGCAGATCTCGTCGGCGTCGGGGTGGATGGCGGCGTCGTTGTCGTCGCAGTCGGTGCTGACGGCGCTGATGCCTTCCTGGACCTCGCAGGCGATCTGGGGCAGGGACGCGTCTCCGAAGCCGTCGCCGTCGACGTCGGCGTAGAAGGTGTCGCCGGTCTCCTCGTCGATGGCCAGGTCGCAGTCGTTGTCGACCTCGTCGCAGCGCTCGGGGGCGCCGGGGTAGACGGTGGAGTTCTGGTCGTCGCAGTCCTCGTCGACCAGGTAGCCGTCGTTGTCGACGTCGTAGTCGGCGGAGTCGCCGGTGTCGTCCTTGTTGCGACAGCCGGGCAGGACGAGGAACGACACCACGAGGACGGTGAGGAAGGCGCGCATGGGAGCTCCGTGGAGGGACGGGGGGCGCGGATCCGGCGCCCTGCACCTGGGCGCCGGTGTCGGCGCAGGGTACCCCAGGTGCCCGGAGACCGGGGGGGCGTCACCGATTGTCACGCTCGCAAGGGCGGCTTGACGCCCTGAGACCGGGTGCGTACATGGCGGCTGCCCCGGGGAGGTCCGTGGCGGCCTGAGTCCCTCCCCACCGGGTGATTCCCGAATCCGCGGATCCCCCTCCTGACCGAGGCGATCCCGTGATCACCACTCTCTCCTTCTTGCTCGCTTGCGCCCCCGGCCTCGACGTGACCGTCGACGGCGACCACCTGGCCTCCACCAAGTCCATGACCGAGGGCTCCCCCGACGCCATCGCGCTGTTGGCCTTCGTGAACGACCCGGCGACCACCTACGCCATGCTCGACGACGACGTGCCGCTGGACCGCCGCGCCGCCGGCAACATGATCCACCACCGCGACGGCGCCGACGGCGTGGCCGGCACCTCCGACGACGACCTGTTCGACAGCATCGCCGAGCTCGACGCCATCAAGTGGGTCGGCACCAGCGCCCTGGACAAGCTCTCCACTTTCGCCCAGGCCAACGGCTACGGCCTCGACGACCACGACGAGCTGGGCACCTGGGACGGCGTGACCTTCACCGTGGCCGAAGCCGCAGCTACCGTGGCCTTCGTCAACGACGCCAGCGAGACCATGCTCGACGACGAGGTCCCCCTGAACCGCCGCGCGGTCGACAGCATCCTGGATGCCCGCCCGGTGTCGTCGGTCGCCGAGCTCAGCGAGCTCTACTTCGTCGGCTACTCCGCCATGAACCTGCTGCTCGACGGCGCCTACAACCTGGGCGACTCCAGCTGGCTCGACGAGGACGAGGAAGAAGAGGAGACCTGCGACGCCACCGTGACCGAGGTCGAGAACAGCGACGCCGCCGACTTCACCGAGCTGCTGGCCCTGTCCACCACCTCCGACGCCCCCTGGGCCGACGTGCACGCCTACCAGGCCGAGGGCTGCGACGACTGGCAAACCCCCGGCGACAGCTTGACCCAGGCCGCCTTCGAAGCCACCTTTCCCTGGACCTGGTCCGAGATCTCCAGCTACGTCGAGCTCGGCGAGTGGACCGCAGGTGGCATCGATTTTGCCGCGATGCTGAACACGGCCCTGACCGCCATCGACGAGCACACCGCCGACGGCAGCTGGGACCCGGCCGACGCCCAGGACCTCTACGACAGCCGCGACGAGCTGGTCGACAGCCTGCTGCTCGGCGTGGCCGAGTACCCCCACGGCTACATCGAGCAGACGATCTACGTGGACCTGATCGAGTGCAGCCAGGAGGCGGTCATCCTGCTGGACATCGAGAACGGCGAGCTGCTGGTCGTGCACGAGGAGTCCCACTGCTGAGATAGGCAGCAGGCATGGCCCTGCTCCCGCGTCTGCACCTGTTCGAGTTCACCGACCAGCCCTGGCTCCCTGGCCTCATCCGCCAGGGAGAGGTGGACTACCTGCAGACGCTGCTCGACAAGCTGCGGCCCTATGACGCCCTGGTGCCAGCCCTCTCCGAGGTGCTGGCACTGTCGTTTGAGCCCCGGGTCGTCGACCTGTGTTCCGGCGCCGGAGGACCCTGGCGCACCCTCGCACCGGCCCTGAGGGACGCCGGCACCGACTGCACCGTGCTGCTGACCGACGCCTACCCCGTCCAGCGCCCGGGCATGCCGCCCGGGGTCGCCTGGCACCCCAAGCCGGTCGACGCCTTGGCCGTCCCTCCGGAGCTGACAGGCGTGCGCACGATCTTCGAAGGCCTGCACCGCTTCCGTCCCGACCAGGCCCGGGCCCTGTTGGCCGACGCCTGCGCGGCCCAGGTGCCGATCGTTGTGGGAGAGCTCACGGTGCGCCGGCTGGGTCCCCTGTTGATCCAGGCCTTGCTCATCGCCCCGCTGGTCTGGATCGTCACGCTCTTCATCCGTCCGGTGACCTGGTGGCGCCTGCTCCTGACCTATCCCCTGCCCCTGCTGCCCCTGCTGATCACCTGGGACGGCCTGGTGTCGTCGCTGCGCACCTACACCCCAACCGAACTCCAGGAGCTGACCCAGGACCTCGATCAGGACGGCTACACCTGGCAGGTCCAGACCCTGCGCCACAGGGGTGCCGAGCTCACCACGCTGACGGGCCGACCCGGGACCAGGGGTTGAGTCCAGGCCCCTGACCGCCGACACCTGGGGTGGATCGGGGTCGGGACACGCCAGGACGGCACAGCCGCATGCAAGCACCTTGGCTCAAGCTCACAGTCGTCGTGGCGCTGGGCGGACTGCCTCTGGGCGCTGTCGGCGCAAGGGCGTCGCTCCAGCTCGACGACCACGACGCCCTCAACGACCTGCCGCTGCCCGGGGCGCAAACCGCCACCATCCGCGACGACCTGGCGGTGTCCACACCCAGGACCCGCGCAGAGGTCGAGAGCTACGCGGCGGGCTCGCTGGCCGCGTGTCCCCAGACCGACGACGAGTCCCTGGCGCGCCACTACGCAGCGGCCTTCAACGCAGCCGCAGCCTTTGCCAGCCTGCCGGACCACGCCCACGTGGTCCGAAGTCGGGCCACGCTGTGGGGCGCGGAGCTGGGCGAGCTGGTCTGGGTCAGCGTGCCGGACACCCACGCCATCGCACCGCTCGACCTCAGCCCCAGGCTCTTGGTGGCGGGGATCGGCGGCGATGTGTCCGCCAACCTGCGCTGATCAGATGCCCCTCGGCGGTTGTACCATCCCCACATGCCCCGACGCGCTCTGCACGATGCTCTCAACGCCCTGGAGCACGCCCTGGCGGACCCCCAGGACCTGGATCTCGCCGATCGCCGCAAGCTGCTGCACCTACAGTCGGACATCGAACGGGCCCTCGAGGCGACCGAGGAGCTCGAGGGCGACACCGGCGACGAGGTCGTGGAACAAGCGCAGGACCTGTTGCGCCGCTTCGAGGCGGATCACCCGGTGTTGACCACCGTGCTGGGACGCCTGGCAGACGCGCTGTCCGCGATGGGGATCTGATCCGGGTTGCTCAGGCTTCGGGCACCAGCCCGGCGGAGCCTTTCTCCAGCTGGCCATTGATGAAGCCGGGGGCGATCCGGGACATCCAGTGGAGCTGGTTGGCCTGGCCCGGCCGGATCTCCGCGGCGCCGGACTTGAGCGCGGGAATGCTGGCGGCCAGCAGCTCGTCCAGGGTCAGCATCTTGAAGTCGCCGTCATCGGGAATGTCCGCGGTCAGGTCGGTCTTGACCGCGGGCGGCATGAGCTCGACCACCTCGACCTTGCCCTTGAGCTGCTGCCGCAGGCTCAAGGTGTAGCTGTGGAGCGCGGCCTTGGTCGCGCAGTAGATCGGGGCGCACTGCAGCGGCACGAAGGCCAGGCCCGAGGACACGTTGATGATAGTGCCGTTGTTGGCGGTGAGCTGGTCCACGAGCACCGAGACCGTGCGGATCGGGCCCGCCACGTTGATGTCGAGCTCCCGCGTCAGCTCGACCAGGTCGTCGCTGGCGCTGGTCAGGTTCCGGTAGATGAACACGCCGGCGTTGTTGAACAGCACGTCGAGCTTGGGAAAGTCGGCCTTCATGCGCGCACCGAGCGCCCGGACCGCGTCCGGGTCCGCAGCGTCACACTGGATGCCGTGACTCCCGTCCATCGACGCCACCGCAGCGTCCAGCTTGGCCTGGTTCCGCCCGGTGATGATCACCGTGTTGCCTTGCTCGTGGAAGGTGCGGGCAAAAGCCAGGCCGATCCCGGCGCTGCCGCCGGTGATGAGGATGGTGCGTCCGGTGAGGTTCATGTGGTCGTCCAGAGAGAGGGTGGTTACTTGCAATTCGCAAGTAATCATCCCCTGCGCCAGCGACAAGTGAAAAACCCCGGTCCCCGCTCCACCTGCCCCATCGGCACCAGCCTCGACCTGCTCGGCGATCGCTGGACCCTGCTCGTGATGCGGGACCTGTTGCTGGCCGGACGCACGCGCTTCGGCGAGCTGGGTGCATCCGAGAGCATCGCCACCAACGTCTTGTCCGAGCGGCTCCGGCGCCTGGAGGGCGCGGGCGTGGTCACCAAGCACCGGGATCCGAACGACGGCCGGCGCTTCGTGTACCGGGCCACGCCTCGTGGTGCTGACCTGATCCCGCTGCTGCTCGAGCTCGGCTGCTGGGGAGCGTCCCACACGCCCGCTGGCACGGCCCACCCCGAGCTGATCGAACAGGCACGGCACGACCGCGACACCCTCGTCGCCACCCTGCGGGCCCGAGCCCTGGCCTCCTGACCGTCCGGCTGCAGATCAGAACTGCTCGGCCCGCTCCCGCAGATCCCACACCGCCCCGGTCTCCGTCTCCCGCTGCGGCGGTCCGAACAGCGCCTGGACCGCCAGGACGTGACCTGGGCGGGCCACGATCACCTCGATGCCCCCGTACTTGCGCAGCTCGAACCGGGCCTCCTCGGGATCGACAGGCTCACCGCGCAGGCCGGCCTCGAAGGCCCGGAACGGCGTGCCCGGCCGGTTCGGGTCCACCGGGATCGGCCGGCCATGGGCCCGCTGCTCGTACAGGGGCCGCTGGAAGTGCACCCCGGGTCCGGCGATGGGAACCGTCAGCACGCCGCCTTCGCCAGGGGGCAGCTCGTGGAAGACCTGGGGCACCGCGGCGGGGGTGGTGGGCAGCGGCAGGCCCAGTGGCGACAGGATCGCCAGCTCCATGACCACCAGCCCCAGGACCGTCAGGCGCGCCGTCCGCCCCAGCCGGGCCGCCCCCCGGGCCGCCAGCACGGCGAGAGCCAGCTGTCCGACCAGCATGGCCCGGGCGTGGTGGTTGACCAGGTCGCCGAAGGGCAGCAGGTCGAGCAACCACCCCCCGGGCCCAGGCAGGCCCAGGGGCTGTCCGGCCAGGGTCAGGCGCGCCCCAGAGGCGGCCAGGATGCCGAGGCCCAGCAGCGCCCACCAGCGACTGCGGCCACCCCGGAGCGCCAGCAGCAGCGGGAACCAGCCCAGGTAGACCGGGTGCAGGCGGACCAGGTCCCCGTCCAGGAGCGGCGCTGGACCGGGCACCACGAACGAGGCCAGGTCGGCCTGGCGCCACGGATTCACCTGCCACAGGGGCTCCACCAGCTCAGGGGGCGTGCCGTGGCTGTGCCCGTCCCCGCCGAGCCGGTCCCCCTGCATGAGCCCGGCCGGCAGCACCAGCAAGAGCGCCAGCGCGGCGGCGCCGATGATCGGGCCTCGTCGCGCCGGCTCTCGCAGGTCCGGCAGGCAGATCACCACCGCCGCCAGCGCCCCGAACCAGGCCAACACCAGGCCGCACCACGCCGCCAGGCCCAGCAGCGCCCCGCCCGCCAGGACCCGGCGGGGCGTGGGACCCCGCAACAGGGCCAGGGCCAGGGCGATCAAGCCCAGCCCCGCGTCTTCGGTCAGCCCCGACGCCATCGAGCCCAGGAAGATCGGTCCCAGGGCCAGCACCGCGCCCCCGACCCACGGATCGCCGTCCCAGCGCCGCGCCAGGGTGGCGCCCCCGACAAAGGCCAGGGCCACCCCGCCCAGGACCACCAGGTTCCAGGCCCAGGCCCAGCCGACCAGGCGCCCCAGCAGCGCGGCCAAAGCGGTGGTCAGCGGATCGATCACCGGCCAGGCGTCGGTGCCTCGGGCCAGGTCGGTGCCTGCGGGCCAGCCAGGCAAGGCGACCCCGTGCCACCACTGGACCCACGCGTGGCCGAAGACCTCGCCCCCCGGCCAAGCCAGGAGCGACGGTTCCTCTGCGGTCCACAGGGAGCCCCCCACCAGGACCACCGCCGCCAAGGCACCCAGGATCAGGCCGCGCACCCCCGCAGTCTACAGTTGGCCATGGACCGCCCCGCCATCCCCTGGGTCGTCGCCGCGATCCTGGCGGCTGCGTTCGCGGTTCGTGCGGCCGGCCCGGTGGCCTTTGATCCGGCGGGTCACACCCTGGGCAACTGGCACCACCCGGACTGCCTGGGCAACCACTGGCTGCTGGTCTGGGTCGCCGAGCGACTGGGCAGCGGCGAGTCGATCCTGTTCAACGACCGCTACTACTTCCCCTTCGGCGACGCCCCCTGGCTGGCGGGCAACGGGAGCGAAGGCTTCCTCTACGCCCCGTTCCACTGGCTCTGGGGCTGGCCCACCGCGGTGGGCATCTACGGGCTGGTGATCCTGTGGTGGAACGGCTTCGCCGGCTACCTGTTGGGACGGGCAGGGGGCGCCGGGCCCTGGGGCTCCCTGGTGGTGCTCGCTGCGACGGGACTCAGCGTCTACGTGATGCAGGAGCTCAACGCCGGCCGCTTCTCCCAGGCCGACATCGGCTTCTGGCTCGCGGCCCTGGCCGCCTACCTGGCCCTGCTGGAGCGGCCCAGCTGGGGCGGGGCGATCCTCTGTGGCACCTTGGTGGCCGCCAGCTCGGCGCTGTACTGGTACCACGGCGTGTTCTTCGGCCTGGCGGCCGCCGTGCTGACCCTGACGCGGCTCCCGGCCGTGCCCTGGCGCCACGTGGCGCTGGCCGCAGCCGTGAGCCTGGCCTGGGTCGGGCCCTTGCTCGCCGTCTTCCTGGAGAACTGGGCCCAGGTGCCCGGCACCGAGGACCTGACCTGGCCTCGGGACATGCCGGCGCTGGACGCGGCCGCGCTGGGCTGGCCCCTGGCGGTCCGAGAGGGCGAGCACCGTGGCCAGGCGACGGCGGCGGTCGTCCTGGCCCTGGCGGCCTGGACCCTGATCAGGCTGGCCCGGGGACGCTCGGAGAATGCCCGGCTGGAGCTGGGGCTGGCCGGCGTCGCGCTGTTGGGCTGGCTGCTGGCCCTGGGCACGGCCACGCCGCTCTATGAGGGCCTCTACGGCCTGCACGCCACCCTGCGCCGCTTCTGGTGGCCCTACCGCCACGTGCTGATCTTCCAGGCCGCCACGGCGCTCCTCGCTGCCCGGGCTCTGGGAAGCCTGCCGGGCCCCCGGCCGGTGGCAGCGCTGGCGGTCGTCGGCCTGGTGCCCCTGTGCCTGCTCGTCCAGAAGGACCCGATCCACCTCCACTACACCCGCGTCATGCCGTCGACGTTCCACACCCAGCTCGCCGATCAGCCCGGCGACGTGCTCCTGGGGCTGCCCTTCAGCCCCCAGGTCTCCAACAGCCAGCTGCCGCTCATCTACCAGCTCTGGCACGGCAAGAAGATGATCAACGGCCACGCGCCCTGGGTCCGGCGGGTCCGACCGGCGGCGTGGGATGCCCAGCTGGCGGACAACTCGTTCCTGGCCGCTCTGGCAGCGTACGAGCGAGGAGACACCAACGACGGCACCCTGACCTTCCAGGGCTCTGACCTCGACGCCCTTCGAGACCAGGGCCTGGCCCTGATCTGGCTCGATCGGGAGCTCTTCCCCGTGCGGCTGTCCGACGCCTGGACCGGTCTCCAGGTCGTCTTGACCGGCCTGTTCGGCGAGCCGGTGCTCGCCGAGGGCGACCGCGCCGCTTGGGCGACCGCGCGCTGGAACGGCCAGACCGGCGTGCCCGCGCCGGTCTGGACGTGGC
>Ga0209992_10000923_pt1 | contig 35003 bp, 33 predicted proteins | sample 2SBtaG_2_FD_182564 | JGI IMG/M metagenome (GOLD analysis project Ga0209992, IMG submission 182564) | Deep subsurface microbial communities from Kolumbo volcano to uncover new lineages of life (NeLLi) - 2SBTROV12_ACTIVE470 metaG (SPAdes)... | ecosystem: Environmental > Aquatic > Marine >...
ATCGAGGTGGAGCGGGAAGCGCGGAGCATCGAAGTGTTCCGCTTCGACGTCGAGGCGACCGCGGATCCGTTGGTTGTGCATGCGGTCGTGGAGTGTTCGGCCGGGACCTACATCCGCACGCTCGGTGCGGACCTGGGAACCGCGCTGGGTGGAGGAGCGCACATTCGGGCGTTGCGCCGAACCGTGAGTGGAGCCTTCGATGTGCAGGACGGTGGCGGCATCGACGACGCGCCCTTGCGCCCCGTGGTGGACATGGTGGCGGGGATGGACCGGGTCCAGCTGTCCGACGACGAGCTGCGCGTGGTCCGCAACGGCGGCCGACTCCCCTGCGACCGACTGCGCGGCGAGGGCCCCTGGGCCCTCGTGACCGGCGACGGCGCAGCGCCCGAACTCGTCGCCGTTCACGAGCTCATCGGCGGCCGTGTGAAGGTGGGCGTCGTCATCCCCGAGTAACCCAACCCTCTCGGGTGCCGCGGCGACCTCGATGGCGCGTGTGACGGGTTGGGGTTTCGTCGAGTGGGAGCGCGCCACGGGTGGCGCGCTGGCACTCGGCGGGGTGGGGTGCCGGCGGGTGGGCCGTAGGGTCGGGGTTGCGACTTCCCCAGAGTCTGCGGCCGAAGGGTCGCGTGTGGATCGGGGAGCCGTGATCGCGGCAGACACCCAGCTACTCGCCGTGGCGACCAGCCAGGACGGCGTCTTTAGCAGGGAGCAGGCGCGCTCCCTCGGAATCTCGCGACGGACGGTTTCGCGCCGGTTGACCTCCGCGGCCTGGCTGAATCCGGTCGGCGATGTGTTCGTGCTGGCGGGCAGCCGGCCCAGCTGGCGACAGCGCGTGCGGATCGCCCTCCTGAACGGTGGCGAGGGCGCGGCGGTCAGCCGATACACATCGCTCACGCTGCAAGGGTTGCGATGCTTCGTGGACGCGGACGTCGACATCGTGGTTCCGCATCCTCGCCACGTGACCGCTCCGGGAGTTCGATACCACCAGATCACGGACCTTGTTCCCCAGCACGTGACGACGATCCATGGCATGAGCGTCACTCGAGCCGAGCGTGCGATCGTGGACTGCTCTGCTGTGATGACGGTGCCTCGCTTGGGGTTGATCTTCGACGACGCGGTCACTTCGGGTCTCAGCTCGACGGAGCAGGTTGCGGACTGCCTGGGACAGTTGATCCGTCCCAACAAGCGCGGGTTGAACGTGATCGCCGCCGTCTTGGATGAGCGGGGTTCTGCTGCAGCACTCACGCAATCGGTGGCTGAGGCGCTGTTTCTTCGTACCCTCCGCCTCGAAGGGCTGCCGGAGCCGGTGACGCAGTTCCAGCATCCGGCCCCGTGGCGTCTCAGCAACTTCGTCGACTTTGCGTGGCCTCTCATGCTGGTGATCGTGGAGATCGACGGTCGCACATGGCACGAGCGAGTGCGCGACCGGCGCCGTGATGCCGAGCGTGACCGAGCAGCCCAAACGCAGGGGTGGCAGGTCGTTCGAATTCCGGTCGAAGACCTGCGCCGAGACCGTCACGCGGTCGTGTCCGAAGTCGGACAGATCCTCGCCGCCCGCGCCGCCTGATCGTGGAGTGGGAGCGCGCCAGGAGTGGCGCGCTGGCACTCGGCGGGGGAGAGCGACGCCAGAAGGCCGGCGTCGGTGGGGCGTGTGACCGGTTGGGGTTCGTGGAGTGGGAGCGCGCCAGGGGTGGCGCGCTGGCACTCGGCGGAGAACGGCGACCGTTTCGGGTGGGCCGACGTGGGGGATGGCGGTAGATTCAGCGGGCGTGGAGATCATTCGCGACATGGCGTGGTGCCCCGTCCTCGAGCACGGCAGCGTGGTGACCGTCGGTGAGTACGACGGTGTCCACCGCGGGCATCGCACGGTGATCTCGGAGATGCACCGCATGGCCGCCGAACGGGGGTGCACGACCGCAGTCGTCACCTTCGACCGTCACCCGGCGAGCGTGGTGCGACCCAAATCTGCGCCGCTGCTGCTGTGCGACCTCGACCACAAGCTCGAGCTGTTGGCCGAAACGGGGGTCGACTACACGCTGGTGGTGGAGTTCGACGAGCGGCAGGCAGCGGTTCCGGCCGAAGATTTCGCGCGCCAGGTCCTGGTCGATTGTCTCTCGGCTCGCGCCGTGGTCGTCGGCGCCGACTTCCATTTCGGACAGGGCCGCCGCGGCAACGTCGACACGTTGCGCGCGGTCGGTGAGGCGAACGACTACGAGGTCGTCGGCCTTCCGCTCGTGAAGCAGATCACGGGCGACGGCGAGGTGATCAGCTCCACGTCGATTCGTTCGGCACTTGCAGTGGGTGACGTTGAGAGGGCCCAACGGTTGTTGGGTCGGCCTTTCGAGGTCCGTGGCATGGTCACCTCGGGGGATCGCCGAGGACGAGCGATCGGCTTCCCCACCGCGAACCTTCCGACGACTCCGGACCTCCAGGTTCCCGCCGACGGTGTGTACGCCGCCTGGTACACCCGCCCCGACGGCACCCAGTACCCAGCAGCGGTCAACGTGGGGAAGCGGCCAACGTTCTATGAGTTCGCCGAGCGGTCGCTCATCGAGGCGCATCTGATCGGGTTCCGCGGCGACCTCTACGACGAACCCGCACGCCTCAGTTTCGTGGCTCGCCTGCGCGGTGAGCGGCGCTTCGACGGAGTGGACGAACTCACCACCCAGCTCCGCAAGGACGTCGAGGACGCCGCGAAGATCCTCTCGGTCTAATCCGCAGACGAGGGAGCGGAGCGAGTGAGGATTGTCGGCGAGTGCCAGGTCCGCAGACGAGGGAGCGGAGCGAGTGAGGATTGTCGGCGAGTGCCAGGTCCGCAGACGAGGGAGCGGAGCGAGTGAGGATTGTCGGCGAGATGCAGCAATCGCTGTAGCAACTGCTAGTCTGGCCGACGGCGTGTGTAGGCACGTCTTCACCATTTTGCCGCCGCACACCGACTCCCGTGGCGGCCCGCACCTCCCCAAGAACACGGAAGCTGTAGACGAACTCCATGGCCGACAAGTCCGCCACGATGACCGATCATCGCCACCACGAGAGCGACACAGGGTCGCCCGAGGTGCAGATCGCGCTGCTCACAGATCGAATCAACCACCTCACCGAACACTTCAAGACACACAAGAAGGACAATCACAGTCGCCAAGGGCTGCTGAAGCTGGTCGGCCGTCGCCGCCGGCTCCTGCGGTACCTCCAGGACAACGACGTCGAGCGCTACCGAGCATTGATCGCCAAGCTCGGTCTTCGGCGCTAGAACCTCACCGACGAGCGGCCTACGGGCCGCTCGTTTCGCGTGAACCGGGCGCTCGCGCGTCGCGACACCACCCCCCAGGACAATCCAGTCACTCGTTCACGCATCGAGTTGGCGGTCGTCGATCCCTCTGCTTCAGGGTGCTCGACGTCTTCCAACTACATGCAACATCAGGCGGGAAGGCCCCGCCGAAGGAGAAGAAACAATGGCTGATGCCATTTCCGTGTCCGGCCCGATTTCGGGTACTGACAAAACCATCTCGTTCGAGACCGGCAAGCTTGCCGGACTTGCGAACGGGGCCGTGACGGCCCGGATCGGCGATACGCAGGTCCTGGTCACCGCTACGGCATCGAGCAAGCCTCGCGACGGAGCGGATTTCTTTCCGCTCACGGTCGACATCGAGGAGCGGATGTACGCCGCGGGTCGCATCCCCGGTTCGTTCTTCCGTAGGGAGGGTCGGGCTTCCGACGACGCCATCTTGACGTGTCGGCTCATCGACCGTCCGTTGCGTCCCAACTTCCCGAGCGAGTACCGCCACGAAACCCACGTCGTGGGCACCATTCTCGGTGTCGACGGTGAGAACCAGTACGACGTCATCGCGCTCAACGGTGCGTCGGCTGCCTTGTGGGTGAGCGGGATTCCGTTCGAGACCCCGATCGCCGCAGTGCGCATCGCGTACAGCCAAGACGGCACCTGGATTCCCTTCCCCACCTACGAGGAGGGCGAGGAATCGACCTTCGAGATGGTGGTCGCCGGGCGTCAGCTCGACAACGGCGACATCGCCATCATGATGGTGGAGGCCGGCGGCACCGAGAAGGCGTTCGACTACTACGAGAACGGCGCCCCCAAGGTGACCGAGGCCGTGTTGGCCGACGGCCTCGAGGCATCGAAGCAGTGGATCGACGACATCATCGAACTGCAGAAGTCAATGCGCCGTCAGGTGGGCGACGTCGAGATGATCGACTGGATCCAGAGCAAGGACTACAGCGACGAGGTCATCGACCGCGTGCGTGAGGTGGCAACGTCTCGCCTCACCGAGGTCATGGCGATCGCCGACAAGGCAGAGCGCGAGTCCACTCAGGATGCGGTCATCGCCGAGGTTCGGGCCCAGCTCGAGGAGGAGTTCTCCGCTCTCGACGGTGCCTCCAAGCAGATCGGGAACGCCGTTCGCTCGGTCTCCAAGGAGATCGTGCGGCGCCGCATCGTCGAAGACGGTTTCCGCATCGACGGCCGGGCCACCGACGAGGTGCGACCCCTGTCGGCAGAGGTGTCCTACATCGGTGACACCGCCCATGGGTCTGGCCTGTTCCAGCGAGGCGAGACGCAGGTGCTCAACGTCACCACGCTCGGTATGTCGCGCATGGAGCAGATGATCGACACGCTCAACCCGAATGACCGCAAGCGGTACATGCATCACTACAACTTCCCGCCCTTCTCCACGGGTGAGGCGGGCTTCATGCGTGGACCGAAGCGTCGTGAGATCGGCCACGGTGCGCTCGCCGAGCGTGCCCTGCTTCCGGTGATTCCCTCCAAGGAGTCGTTCCCGTACACGCTTCGCCTCGTGTCCGACGTGCTGAGCTCGAACGGCTCGACGTCCATGGGTTCGGTCTGTGCGTCGTCGCTGTCGCTGATGGACGCCGGCGTGCCGATCCGAGGCCATGTGTCCGGCATCGCGATGGGCCTCGTCTACGCCGAAGGCAAGTACGTGACGCTCACCGACATCCTCGGCGCAGAGGATGCGTTCGGCGACATGGACTTCAAGATCGCCGGTACAGAGGACGCCATCACGGCGCTTCAGCTCGACACCAAGATCGACGGCATCCCAGCCGACGTGTTGACCCAGGCCCTGCAGCAGGCTCGCGATGCCCGCATGCAGATCCTCGAGGTCATGACGGGCGCCATCGCCGAACCGCGTGAGGACGTGGGCGGCAACGCTCCCAAGATCGTCAGCTTCGAGATCCCCATCGACAAGATCGGCGAGGTCATCGGCCCGCGCGGCAAGGTGATCAACACGATCCAGGAGGAGACCGGCGCCGACATCAGCGTCGACGACGACGGAACCGTCGGCGTGGTGAGCATCGGCTCGCCGGACCGCGACAAGGTCGTCGAGGCCGAACGTCAGGTTCGCCTGATCGTCAACCCGCCGACCGCGGACGTGGGCGTCGAGTACGACGGCCGGGTCGTCAACATCACCAAGTTCGGTGCGTTCGTCAACATCCTTCCCGGCACAGACGGCCTGCTGCACATCAGCAAGCTGGGCGGCAAGCGCCGCCTCGAGAAGGTCGAGGAAGTCCTGAACGTGGGCGATCCGGTCCGCGTTCTCGTGGACGACATCGACCCCAACGGCAAGCTCTCCCTCAGCCTCATCAGGGTCGAGGGCGGCGACGCCCCCGAGTCTGAGGACGACGACGCTCCTGAGAGTCGCGGCTCTGACGAACCGGCTGTCGAGGCCGAAGACCGCGGCGGCGACGCCGAGGCTCCCTCGGGCAACGGCGAGACCGACGACAGCGACGACTCCGCGGCACGCGAGTATGTGTCGTTCGAAGAGCACTTCGAGGGCCAAGCCAAAGGGGTCTACGGCGATCTCGGACCAGAGCAGGAAGGCGACGGCCGCGGCCGTGGCCGCAGGCGCCGTCGCAGCCGCAGGTAGCCTGCGCGGGTGACCAATGTTCTGGTGTTCGGTGCGGCGGGGCGGATGGGTTCGACCGTCTGTTCCGCCGTCTCCGGCGATCCTGACCTGACCCTCGCCGGCGCCGTCGACCCCGGCGGCGCCGGCCAGGATGACCCAATGGGCACCGTGGTGATCGCGGCATCGACCGAGGGGTTGGACGGGTCCGCGTTCGATGTAGCGGTCGACTTCACCGTCGCCGCTGCCTCGCGGGCCAACCTCGGGTGGTGCGCACAGAACGGCATCCACGCCGTGGTCGGCACCACGGGGTTCGGCGACGACGACCTCGACTCGTTGCGCGGCGCATTCACCGACAGCAACTGCCTGATCGCCCCCAACTTCGCGATCGGGGCGGTCCTCATGATGCGCTTCGCCGAGATCGCGGCGCCTTTCTTCCCCACGGCCGAGGTGATCGAGCTCCACCACGACAACAAGGTGGACGCCCCCTCGGGCACGGCGATGCGCACCCTCGAACGCATGGCGGCCGCGTCCGACACATGGGGCGCCGACCCGACCGAGGACGAGGTGGTCCCCGGTGCGCGAGGTGGCAAGGGGCCGGCAGACATCTCGGTTCACTCGGTCCGACTCCGCGGCCTCGTTGCCCACCAACAGGTTCTGCTCGGGACCGAAGGTGAGACCCTCACCATCCGCCACGACAGCATGGACCGCTCGTCCTTCATGGGCGGGGTCCTGCACGCCTGCAAAGTGATTGGCGAGCATCCCGGATTGACCGTCGGTCTCGACAGCTACTTGGGGCTGTGAGCTCCCCGGTCCGGATCGCAGTCGTCGGGAGCCTCAACCACGACATCACGGTGTGGGTTCCGCACCGGCCGCAGCCCGATGAGACCCTCCACGGGTCGCGTGTGGAGGAGTTCCGCGGCGGCAAAGGGGCGAACCAGGCGGTTGCAGCGGCGCGTCTTGGCGCAGAGGTCTCGATGGTCGGCTCGGTCGGGCGCGACTCGCGTGCCGCATTCCTCCTCGAAGGATTGGAGGCCGACCGCGTCGACGCCACGCATGTCGCCCGGGTGGACGAGCCGACGGGCGTCGCCCTCATCACCGTGGATCCCGACGAGGTGTCGATCGTCGTCGTCGCGGGTGCCAACGCCACGACCGATCCCGCTCTGGTGGACTCCGCGGCCGAGGCGATCGCCCAGGCCGATGCGCTCCTGCTTCAGGGCGAGATTCCGGCGTCGGCGGCGGTTGCCGCCGCCGAGCTCGCTCGTGACGCCGGCACCACGGTCGTGTTCAACCCGGCGCCGTTCAACGAGGTTGCCGACGCGGTGGCGCCGCTCGCCGATGTACTGATGGTGAACCGTCAGGAGGCGGAGCTCCTCGGCGAATCGAGCGCTCCTGTCCTCGTCACGACGCTGGGGCCGGGCGGCTGCCGGGTGAGCGTCGAGGGCGGTGAGGCGATCGTTGTTCCTGCGCCCGAGGTGGCGGTGGTGGACCCGACAGGGGCGGGCGACTGCTTCGCTGCGGCCTTTGCCGTCCGTCTAGCAGAGACCGATGACCTCCTGGTGGCGGCCGAGTTCGCAGTGGCCGCAGGAGCCCTCGCAGTCACCGTCGCCGGCGCGCAGCCCAGCCTTCCCACCCGCGCGGCAGTCGACGCCCACCTCAGCTAGCCAAATAGGTTCCAGGAGCGCTCCTGGAACCTATTCGCTTGATCCTTCACTCGCCTCGGGTGGAGGGCGCCGCTTCTGGGACCGATTGGCCTGGATGAACACCAGCACGATCATCGCCACCGTGACCGGTAGGGAGTAGCGGTTGATGAACCGCACCACTGCGCCGACAGGTCCCTCGAACACCGAGCTCACCCACCAGATCAGCGTGAGCCGGGTGTAGGTGCCCGCCAAGTTGATCACCACGAACACGACCCGGTTCATCTTCGCCATGCCCGACAGCAGGCTCATCGGGTAGCCGGGAGCGGCGAAGAGAATGAGCCACCCGACACGCGGGAACCAGGCCTCCATCCAGTCCATGGCCCGCGTGATCCGATTGCCAGGGCCGAGCTCGGCGTCGAGAAAAGACCGAGTGTTCGGGCCGTACTCGAGGCCGATCTGATAGAGGAACAGATCCGGCGCGAACAGCCGGAAGCCGCCCACGATCATGAACCCCACCACGGACGCCTCATGGGCGATGAGCAGCAGGAAGGGGTCGGTCGAGTTGAGAAAGAGCAGCACCAGAGGTGCCCGCGACACGAGCCATCCGCTGAGGAAGTTGCCGAGGTAGATCAACAGGGCGAACGCCAGAGGAATCGCTGCGAGGCGGTGGAGGCGGCGGCGCTCCTCGGGGCTCAGCTCTGGCGGCGGCGCGTCGGCGTTCAAGGCCCCCGAGGGTACGGCCAACTCCTGTCGTGCGAACGCCATCTCGTACGATCGGCGCATGCAGTCGACGATGATGGACACCCCGCTGACGCTGGATTTCCTGTTTCGGAGGGCCGAGCGACTCCACCCCCACAAGGAGATCGTCTCGGCGACGGCGTCGGGGATGAGGCACACCACCTATGGCGCGTGGGCCGAGCGCACGCGGCGGCTCGGCGGCGTTCTCGACGACCTCGGGATCTCCGCCGACGGGCGCGTGGGAACCTTCGCCTGGAACACCGACCGACATCTCGAGCTGTATTTCGCCGCTCCCTGCACGGGTCGAGTGCTGCACACCCTCAACATCCGGCTGTTCGGGGATCAGATCACCTACATCGCGAACCATGCCGAGGACGAGATCGTCTTCGCCGACCGATCGCTCCTGAGCGTGCTGTGGCCGCTGATCGACGACATGTCGACCGTGAAGCAGGTCGTCGTGATGGACGACGGCGAAGGCGAGATCCCCGACGATCCGCGCATTCTGGACTACGAGGAACTCCTCGCGGCGGCCTCGCCGGTGGAGTTCGAGGTGGCAGACGAACGACGGGCCGCCTCGATGTGTTACACGAGCGGCACCACTGGCAACCCCAAGGGCGTGGTGTACAGCCATCGCTCCACGTACCTGCACACGATCACGGCCATGACGGCCGATGGACTCGGCCTGCACGAGGCCGATGTCATCTTGCCGGTCGTTGCGATGTTCCATGTCAACTCGTGGGGGCTGTGCCACGCAGCGGTCGCGACGGGCGCCAAGCTCGTTCAGCCGGGCCCCAATCTTCAGCCCAAGCCGCTCGTCGATCTCATCGAGACCGAGAAGGTGACCGTGGCGGCCGGGGTGCCGACCATCTGGATGGGTGTACTCCCCGAGCTCGAAGGCCGCGATGTGTCGAGCCTTCGTTCGATTCCCTGCGGCGGTTCGGCCGTGCCGCGAGCCCTGTCAGAGGGGTATCGCGAGGCCATCGGGCTCCCGATCCTCCAAGCCTGGGGGATGACCGAGACCAGCCCGCTGTGCACCATCGGCCATGTGAAGTCCGGGGAGGCCGACCTGTCCGAAGACGAAAAGGCCGACGTGCGGACCTCGGTGGGCACGATCATGCCGACGGTCGAGTTCCGCATTTGTGAGCCGGACTCCACCGAAGAGCTGCCGTGGGACGGCGAGTGCAGCGGTGAGCTGCAGGTGCGTGGCTCGTACATCACCGCCGAGTACTTCAACCGGCCAGACGCGGCTGACTCGTTCACTGCGGACGGCTGGTTGCGCACCGGCGACGTGGCGACCTGCGACGAGAGTGGCTACATCCGCCTCGTCGATCGAACCAAGGACCTCATCAAATCAGGCGGGGAGTGGGTCAGCTCGGTCGAGGTCGAGAACGAGATCATGGCCCACCCCAAGGTCGCCGAGGCGGCCGTGATCGCTGTCGCGAGCGAGCGGTGGATGGAACGGCCGATGGCGTGCGTGGTCCTGCATGAGGGCGAGACCCTCACCCACGACGAGCTGATCCAGTTTCTCGAGCCGCGCATGGCCAAGTGGTGGCTCCCGAGCGCGACCGAGGTGATCGACGAGGTTCCCAAGACCTCGACGGGCAAGTTCTCGAAACGAACCTTGCGTGATCGCTTCGCCGAGATCGTCGTCGACTGAGCGAGCGGCTCGCCGGGCTCGCGATCGAGTGAGTCGGTACTGTTCGTCGGGTGACGATCTCGCGCATCTTGGGGCTGGTGTCCCTGGTCATTGTCGCCGCGGCGATCGTCTCGGTGGTCACGTCGTGGTCCGATGACGACCCAGGCACGACCCTCTCGACCTCAGAGGCTGCGGGCGCGGCGCCCGCGTCGACATCGGGGTCGGCCGACGCGAGCACCCCGACGACGTCCGCTGTTGCCACACCGGCGCCGGCGGCGACCGAGCCGGGCGCCGCGGCGACCTCGGCCGCACCCACCAGAACCACTCGATCGCCCTCGTTGCCGCCTCGCTCGGCGACGCTCGTTCTCACCGGCGAGATCGAACCGGACGAAGCTGTGCAGCGTCTCGCCCGCCACTACGCGAGCGGTTCGGCAGTTGCGCGGAACTTCACGCCGATGTTCGCCGACGTGGCCGCCACCATCGACGCGGCCGAACTCGCGATCTGTCACCTCGAGTGGCCGTTGTCCGCGGCCTCGACGACTCCGGCCGGCTCGGGTCCGGCGGAGCTCGCAACCGCGCTGGCGGCGAGCGGCTGGGACGGGTGCTCGGTTGCCTCGGATCGGATGGACGCGGTCGATCCGATCACGGTCGCGGCGACGGTCCAGATCCTCGCGTCCGCCGGGGTCCAGGCCGCGGGAGCGGAATCGCGCGCCACGATGCACGACGCGGGTGGCATCGCTGTGGCGCACCTGGCCTACACATCGAACGCGCCGGCGGGGAGCGCTTCGCCACTGGCGACCCAAGCAGTGATCGCCGACGCCGGGACCGCTCGCGACGCGGGCGCCGAGTTCGTCATAGTGTCGTTGCACTGGGGTGAGGAGTTCGAGCCCGAGCCGACGGCATCACAGCACGAGATCGCGGCGGCTCTCGCCGCCAGCGGTGAGATCGATCTCGTGATCGGCCATCACGCGCACGTCGTGCAGCCGCTCGAGCTGCTGCAGGGAACGTGGGTCGCGTACGGTCTGGGGAACTTCCTCACGAGCCAGTCGCCGGGCTGCTGTGGCGTGGCGAGTGAGGACGGTGTGGTCCTGCAGGTGGAGATCGCCGACACCAGCGCCGGCGTCGCTGTCACCGAGATCGGCTATCTCGCAACGTGGGTCGATCGCGTCCACATGAAGGTTCATCCGGTCGTCGACCGCTTGGGCGATACCGGGCTTCCGGCCTGGTACCGCGCTGTTCTTCGGAACTCCTGGGAACGCACCGACGGCACTCTGCTCGCCCTCGGCGCGGACCAATGGGGCGCCGGCCCGCTCGACGAGCTGCCATGACGGGTGACCGCGCCGTGCTCATCAGCGGGGCCAGCACGGGCATCGGCCTGGCCGCGGCGCAGAGGTTTGCACAGTCGGGCTGGGACGTCTGGGCTGGAGTCCGCAGCGACGGAGATGCTGAGCGCGTCGGCGCGACAGACGCGAACATTCGCCCCGTCCATCTCGATGTGACCGACGAGTCGTCGGTTGACGCCGTGGTGACCGAACTGCGACGGGAGCGGGGCGACCTCGGCCTGGACGTGCTCGTCAACAACGCAGGTACTGCGCATGGCGGGCCCCTCGAGTTCATTGCCCAGGAGGAGTGGCACGAGCAGTTCGAGGTGAACTTCTTCGGGGTGGTTCGCCTCACACGCGAAGCGCTTCCGCTGATGCGGTCCGCCGTGGACCCCCGCATCATCGTGATCGGTTCGATCAGCTCGCGGCTCGGCGTTCCCCTTCTCGGTCCCTATGTCTCGAGCAAGCACGCGGTGGCCGGCCTGTGTGCTTCATTGCGGCGAGAGCTGGCTCCCTCGGGACCCCTGGTGACGTTGATCGAACCGGGCGCCGTACGCACCGAGATCTGGCCGAAGGCGGTCGAGACAGCTGCCCGCCTCGAGGCCGACCTGCCCGCCGAGGCGATCGAGCGATACGGGGACTACATCGAGGCCCAGAAGGTCCACCTCAGGGGCGGCCACCATGAGGGGGTCCCAGCGGATCATGTTGCCCGGGTGATCGAATCCATCGTCGAGTCGGCCCACCCGCCGGCCAGACGTCTGGTGGGCCGCGACGCGCAGATCGGTGGCGCGCTCGGACGGATCGTTCCCGATCGGGTCATGGAGGCCCTCGGTCGGGCGATCCACCGCCGGGCGCTCAGGCAGGGGACGGGAGCGCGGTAGCGATGCCAGAGGACTCCGGTCCCTCCGAGATCGCCGAACGAATCCTGCGCGCCGCCGGCCGGTGCATCGTGCGCTGGTCGGTCTCCAAAGCAACTGTGTCCGACATCGCGGAGGAGGCCGGCGTTTCGCGCGCCACGCTGTACCGCGCGTTTCCCGGCGGCCGTGACGAGTTGATCGCAGCGCTGGTCCACGACGAGCTGCACCGCTTCTTCGGATCGCTGGCCGAGGCGATCGAGGACAGCGAGGATCTCGACGCGCTGCTCGCCCGCGGTCTGATGGCAGCACGACGCATGGTGGGGGGGCACGCTCTCTACCAGCGCGTCATGTCGACGGAGCCACAGCTCATCTTGCCGATGCTCAGCATCGAGTCCAAGGAGATCCGGGCGCTGATCGGTGAGTATCTCCGCCCCTGGGTCGTCGCCCGCGGTGTCCCCGCCGGCCCCGACTTAGACGAGCTGTGCGACTACTTGTCCCGCATGGTCCTCAGCTTCATCGAGACGCCAGGTGGCTGGGACATGGAAGACCGCGACGCGGTCGATCATCTCGTCCGGTCTCGGTTCCTCGGCGCCGTGGACGATGCCGTGCGGCGGGCGGCGCAGCGGGGTGATGCGGCGTCCTCAGCCATCCTGCCCCATCACGCGCGCGGCGGTGACAGCGCTCATTGACAATGAGACATAAAGGCACTTATTGTCTCATCGTATGTCCGGTGATCTCGCGGGAAGCTCACTCAATGGGACCGCGCTCTCCCTGAGCGACGAAGGGTCCCTCGAGCGGCAGATCATCGACGGCGCGATCCGCCATTGCGCCGAGTTCGGCGTCTCGAAGACCACGGTTGGAGACATCGCCAAGGAGTCCGGCGTCTCGCGCGCCACCGTGTACCGAGTCTTTCCCGGCGGGCGAGACGCCGTCTTCGACGCAGTACGTCGTCACCAGGTACTCAGCTTCTTCGCGGAGCTCGAAGCCGTGCTGCTGGTCGCAGACACCCTCGAGGACACGTTGGCGATCGCGGTCTGCACCGCGTCGTGCATGCTTCGCGACGACGAGGACTTCCAGCGTCAGCTCGAACACGACCCCGGGCCGCTGCTCGAGACGCTGTCGGCACGCGGCGCCCACCGACTGTTCACGGCCGCCCGCTTCTTCGTCGCGCCACATCTCGAGCGCTTCGTCGGCCGTGCTGAGGCCGGGCGCCTGGCCGAATGGATGACCAGGGTCGTCCTGACCTACACCCTCGAACCCAGCGACACCCTCGATCTGTGCGACCGCGCCACAGCGGACCGGTTCGTGGTGACACGGCTGATCCCCGGCCTACTGATCCAACCCACTCAGAACCCATCGGTAGACGCCGATGGGAACGCCTTGGAGGCAACCACATGAGCACCGTCGAAGAGATCATCGGGCGCACCGACCCCAACGACATCGATGCCATCTTGGCGATGACGAACACCGACGCCACGGAGATCCTCCACGCGGTCGAAGACCACGCCGAAGCCATCTACACCTGGGACTACGAGAAAGGCGCCCGGCCGCAGCTCAACAAGCTCTACGAGAAGGCCAAGGTCGGTCAGTGGAACGGAGAAACCGATCTCCCCTGGCACGAGCCCGTCGACCAGCTCGCCCTCGCCACACATGCCTTCGAAGAGGCCGGCGGCATGGACAGCATGATCGACTTCACCGGCACGGGCATCGAGTCCTGGGGTCGCGACGAGTGGATCCAGTTCAACATCGAGAGCCAGAACTGGAGCCTCAGCCAGTTCATGCACGGCGAACAGGGCGCCCTGGTCTGCACGGCCAAGATCGTCGAGACCGTGCCCTGGATCGACGCCAAGTACTACGCCGCCACCCAGGTCGTCGACGAAGCCCGCCACGTCGAGGTCTTCGCCAAGTATCTCGACACCAAGCTCAGCGGCACCTACCCGATCAGCATCCACCTCCGCATGCTTCTCGACGACATCATCGAGGACCCGCGCTGGGACATGACCTACCTCGGCATGCAGATCATGGTCGAAGGGCTCGCGCTCGCCGCGTTCGGGCTGACCTACCAGCAGACCACTGAGCCCCTCCTCAAGCAGCTCTTGCGCTACGTGATGAGCGACGAAGCGCGACACGTTGCCTTCGGCGTTCTCTCGCTCAAAGAGGCATACGCCTCGATGACCCAGGCCGAGCTGCGCGAACGTCAAGAGTTCGCCTTCGAGGCCGCGTTGCGCATGCGGGACCGATTCCTCCAGCAAGAGGTGTGGGAGCGAATGGGCGCCGACGTCAACAAGGTGATCCCCGCGGTCTTCCACAACCCCGACCGGCAGGAGTTCCAGCATCTCCTGTTCACCAAGATCGTCCCCAACTGCAAGAAGCTCGGGCTGCTCGACGCTGGTGATGGATGGCTCCGGAAGAAGTTCGGCGAGATCGGCGTCATCCAGTACGAGGACTGGGTCGACACCGCAGAGGAGGTCGACAGCTTCGCCCTCACCCGCGAGCTCGACGCCGAGAACGCCTTCGGGAGAAGCTGACGATTGCCGCAATCCTCGCTCGCTGCGCTCGCTCGTCTGCGGATTGCCATGGCCCCGCCCGTGGCTCACGACTTCGTCGAATCGCCACTCCCTGATTGCCGCAATCCTCGCTGCGCTCGTCTGCGGATTGCCACGGCCCCCCGGGCGCTCGCTCGTCTGCGGATTGCCATGGCCTGGGCACCGGTGCCTAGTGTCGATTCATGGCCCACGAAAGTGATCCCGAGCTGCTCGTCGCCCTTGCGCTGCGGTTGAAGGGCTTCGGTGAAATCGACGACGTCGCCACAGTCCACGGCCTCGACACCGGCCTCACGGCCGACACGCTCGCCGCCATGGCCGAGGCCGGCCGGTGCATGGCCCGCGAGGTCGACGGTGTCACCAAGTACATCCTCACCCCAACCGGACGCGAAGACGGCGAGGCCGCGCTCGGAGTAGAGCTCGATTCCATCGACGGACGCGTCGCGGTGCAGGCCGCCTACGACGACTTTCTCGCGCTCAACACCTCCATGCTCCAGCTCTGCACCGACTGGCAAGTCAAAGAGGACGCGGCGGGAGAGCAGATGCTCAACGATCACTCCGACGACGACTACGACCAAGAGGTCATGGCCCGGCTCGTCGACCTCGACAGCGACCTCCGCAAGGTGCTCGCCCCCCTTCGAGCGACCCTCGCCCGCTACAACGGATACCCGGGCCGCTTCCGAGGCGCGCTCGATCGCCTGTTGAGCGGCGAGCTCGAGTACTTCACCAAGCCGATCATCCCCAGCTATCACACGGTGTGGTTCGAGCTCCACGAAGACCTTCTCGCCACACTCGGCATCAGCCGCGCAGAAGAGGGCAGCACCTGATTCCGCCGCAATCCTCGCTGCGCTCGTCTGCGGATTGCCATGGCCCCCGGGCGCTCGCTCGTCTGCGGATTGCCATGGCCCCCGGGCGCTCGCTCGTCTGCGGATTGCCATGGCCCCCCGAACCCCTTGCGAGCATTTCCTGACACAGGACTACCCTTGACGGTCATGACTGCACGGTTCGGCCGGGTGATCCCGGCAATGGTGACGCCATTCGCGTCCGACGGTTCACTCGACGTCGATGCATCGGTGCAGCTCGCCAAGTGGTTGGTCGAACAGGGCAGCGAGGGCCTGGTCATCACCGGAACCACCGGCGAGGGACCCACGATCACCGACGAAGAGGACTGGGATCTCTGGCGCTCGGTCGCAGAAGCGGTGACGGTTCCCGTCGTCGCCGGCACGACCACCAACGACACCGCCCACTCCATCGAGCAGACCAAGAAGGCGGAGGAGCTCGGCTGCGACGGGATTCTCGCTGTCACGCCGTACTACAACCGTCCATCGCAGGCGGGGCTGTACGCGCACTTTGCCGCGGTCGCAGGAGCGACGACCCTCCCGGTGGTGCTGTACGACATCGCTGTCCGGACGGGCCGCAAGATCGACACCGACACGATGCTCTCGCTCGCACGCGACTGCGACAACGTCGTCGCGGTCAAAGATGCCGCCGGCAACCCCGCGGAGACCGCCAAGGTCATCCGGGATGCGCCCGCCGGCTTCGAGGTGTACAGCGGCGATGACGGGCTCACTCTTCCACTGCTCGCAGTGGGTGCCGTCGGGGTGATCAGCGTCGCCGCTCACTGGTCGGCTCCCGAACACGTGGCGCTGATGGATGCGTGGGACAAAGGCGACACCGCCGAGGCCACCCGAATCAACCAGCTCCTGCTGGAGAGCTTCGACTACGAGACCGGTGATGTCGCCCCGAATCCGGTCCCGACCAAGGCCATGCTCCGCACTTTGGGACTGCCCGTCGGTGAGCCACGTTTGCCGATGGGGCCGACCCCCGATGGACTCGAAGACACAGCGCGTGAGGTCTACTCCAGGCTCAAAGCCTGATGGCGCCGCCGGTCACCGTCACCTTTCTCGGTGGCCTGGGCGAGGTCGGTCGCAACTGCACGTGTGTCGAGGTCGACGGCAAGCTGCTGCTCATCGACTTCGGCGTCATGTTCCCCGATGCGACCATGCCGGGCGTCGACGTCATCTTGCCCAACACCGAATGGCTTCGTGAACGAGCGGGCGATGTCGTCGGGCTGGTGATCACCCACGCCCACGAGGATCACGTGGGTGGGGTGCCCTATTTCCTCCGGGAGTTCGAGGCACCGCTGTTCGGCTCGGCGCTCACGATGGGGGTCGCGGGCCACAAGGTGTCCGAAGCCCGCCTCGAAGGTCGCACGAGCCTCAACGTCCTGGCAGACGGCGAGCGTCGCAAGATCGGACCCTTCGACGTCGAGGTCCTCCCGATCACCCACTCCGTTCCTCAGAGCCTCGCCGTCGCGCTGCACACGCCGCAGGGCGTTCTCGTGCACACGGGCGACTTCAAGATCGATCACACACCCGTCGACGACCGGCTCACCGATCTCGGTCGCATCGGCGCTCTCGCCAGCGAGCCAGGCATCCGGATGCTGATGGCCGACAGCACCAACGCAGACAGCCCCGGCCACAGCGATTCCGAAGCGCTGATGGGCCAGACCTTCCGGCGACTCTTCCCCGAGGTGCGCGAGCGGCGGCTGATCGTGAGCTGCTTCGCATCCCACCTTCACCGAGTTCAACAGATCGTCGATGTCGCGATCGACGAGGGCCGCCTCGTGTTCCCGCTGGGACGCTCGATGGTGAACAATATCCGCATTGCCAAAGAGCTCGGGATCCTCGATCTCCCTGACCGACATCTGCGATCCATCGATGAGGTCGGGGACCACGACCCGGGCCGGGTGTGCGTCGTCTGTACGGGCTCGCAGGGTGAGCCCAACGCGGCGCTGTCTTTGATGGCCCGCGGAGATCAAGCCGACCTCACCCTCGGCGCCGGCGATGTCGTCGTGCTCTCGTCGCACCCGATCCCGGGTAACGAGATCCCCGTGTACCGGATCATCAACGCCCTCACCCGTCGGGGCTGCGAGGTCATTCACGACGGCCACGAACACGTCCACACGACAGGCCACGCCAAGCGCGACGAGCTGCGGCTCCTTCAATCGGTCGCGAGGCCCCAGTGGTTCGTGCCGATCGAGGGTGAGTACCGGATGCTCCAACGCCATGCGGATCTGGCGACCGACATGGGGCTCGACCCCGACCGGGTGATCGTCGCGGTGGACGGTGAGCAGCTCGAGCTCACCGATGACGGGGTGCGCTGTACGGGGCGGATACCGGCGGGATACCGCTACGTCGACGGCCTGCTCGACGACCTCGGACCCAGCGTCCTGGAGGAGCGAAGGGCGCTCAGCACCGCCGGCTACGTGAGCGTCACAGTCGTGGTGTCGAAGGGCCGCGAGCGGCTCGCGCCACCTGAGATCAGCACCCAGGGTTGGGTCGACACCGACAAGAGCGCCGACGTGCTCGGCCTTCTGGAGATCGAGGTCAGCGACGCGGTGGATCGGGCGCTGGCCTCGGGCGGCGACCTGTCCGACCTCGAGCGGCTGGTGCGTCGGGCGGCCGGGCGGTTCGTCGGAAATCGCACCCGACGCCGTCCGCCCATTTCGGCATCGGTGATTGTCACCGACTGAAGCGATTCGCACATTGTGTGCGCGTACAACACCAAAGCGCCCTGGCGCCCGGCGGGCGCTTCGGTACCCTCGGCCCTCGTGGCGACCCCCCGCTCTCCGCGCCCTGCCCGTTCTGCGACGGCCAAGCGGCGCGCGCCGTCCAACAAGAGCCGTTCCACTGCCCGCCGCCCCGCGCGTGCTCGACGCAGCAATGCATCAGCCCCGCCGTCGACGGTCCGGCGTATGGCCGAGGCCGGACTCGAAGATCGCGGGCTGGACCTTCTCGGCCTCATCCTGGTCGTGGTCGCGCTGCTGAGCGGCCTGGCCCTCGTCGGTGACCGCGCCGGGCTGTTCGGACGCTTTCTCGAGGAGTTCTTCGCGACCACGGTCGGAGTGTTTCGCTTCCTCGTGCCGATTGCGCTGCTGTGGTGGGCGATCGCGATCTTTCGCGACCGCGGCGGCGATCGCGGGTGGCGTCTCGGGTTCGGTGTTGTGGTGCTCAGCCTGTCCTTCACTGGCGTGGCTCATCTCGTCGGCGACGCAGATGGCGTGCGAAGCGCGGCCGAAGACCTCCGCAACGGCGGTGGGCTGCTCGGTGCGGTTGTCGCCGAACCGCTACGGGGACTCGTGGCCGAGGCGGGCGCGTGGGTGGTCTTGTGCGTCGCGGCCTTCTTCGGTGCCCTCGTCGCCGCCGATCTACGGATCCGCCAGGTGATCGACGCTGCCAGTGCTGGAGTCGGTTGGCTCCGCGACGTGCTCGCGACAAGCGGTGGAGCCCTTCAACGCCTCAGCAGCGACCCGGAGCCTGTCGGGCGGGTTCCCGTCGAAGGGGTGCCCGGGCTTGGCAACCACGCCATCGATGACAACGCCTCGATCGATCTCGACTCCTCCAGCGTCGAGGTCTCCGCGGAGGTGGACCAGTCGAGCTTCGACGACGAACCGGTGGCACCGCGGGTCAGCGTTCCGGATGGCCCTGAGCCGCCGAGCGAGCAGATGACCATCGATCTGGAGCGCAGGGCAACGGGCCCCTGGAAGCTTCCAGGGGTCGACGTTCTCGATCGCAGCGGCCGTCAGGAGGTCGACGAACGGCTTCTGCACAGCGGAGCTCGAGCGCTCGAGGCCGCGCTCGCCAGCCACGGCGTCGAGACCCGCGTCACCGGCATGGAAGTCGGCCCGACCGTAACCCGCTTCGAGCTGCAGCTCGGCCGCGGCGTCAAGGTGTCGAGGGTCACGAGCCTCCACAAAGACATCGCCTACGCCATGGCCTCGGCGGACGTACGGATTCTGGCCCCGATTCCCGGGCGCTCGGCCATCGGGATCGAGGTGCCCAACGCCGACCGCCACCTCGTGGCTCTCGGCGACATTCTGTCGAGCAAGACCGCCGTCGAGGCCGAGCACCCGCTCGAGGTGGCCCTCGGCCAGGACATCTCGGGCCGCGCGGTCATGGCCAACCTGGCCAACATGCCGCACGTGCTCATCGCGGGCGCCACCGGCGCAGGAAAGTCGTCCTGCATCAACTCCATCATCTCGTCACTGCTGATGCGCTCGACTCCCGACCAGGTTCGGATGATCCTGGTCGATCCGAAGCGGGTCGAGCTCGGTCAGTACGACCGTCTGCCCCACCTGCTCACCCAGGTGGTGACCAACCCGAAGAAGGCGGCCAACGCGCTGGCATGGGCGGTGAAGGAGATGGAGCGTCGATACGACATCCTCTCCGAGGTCGGCTTCAGAGACATCACCGGCTACAACGACGCCTACGACCGAGGCAAGCTGGCCGGGGACCTCAACGAGGAACGCCAGTACGAGCGCATGCCGTTCATCGTCGTGGTGGTGGACGAGCTCAACGACCTGATGATGGTGGCTGCCCGCGACGTCGAGGAATCCATCACTCGCCTCGCCCAGATGGCGCGTGCGGTGGGAGTGCATCTGGTGATCGCTACACAGCGGCCCTCCGTCAACGTCATCACCGGCGTGATCAAGGCCAACATCCCGAGCCGCATGGCGTTCGCCGTATCGAGCCTCGCCGACAGCCGGGTCATCCTCGACCAGCCGGGGGCCGAGCGGCTCGTCGGCAAGGGCGACATGCTGCTGCTCGGCGCAAACAGCAGCGTGCCGACCCGAATCCAGGGATGCTGGGTGAGCGAGCCGGAGATCCACCAGATCGTCGCGCACTGGCGCAGGCAGGCACCCGATGTCGCGTACCTCGAGGGCGTCGAAGGCAGCGAGGAAACCACAGGCCCGATTCTCGGGGGGTCCTCGGGCGACGACGATGACGACGATCTGATGATGCAGGCCATGGCGCTGGTCGTGGAGACCCAGCTGGGGTCCACCTCGATGCTTCAGCGCAAGCTGAAGGTCGGCTTCGCCCGAGCCGGCCGACTCATGGATCTGCTCGAACAGCGCGGGGTCGTTGGACCCTCGATCGGATCCAAGGCCCGCGATGTGCTGATGACCCAGGAAGAGCTCGACGCTCTGATGGCCGGCTCGGGCTGAGGCCTCAGCTCGTCGCGGCCACGATGCCGGCGGCGAGTGCTGCCGCAGCGTGGGGCATGTGCTGGGCGGCGACTCGCAGCTTCGCGAACACCTCCGGGGAACCGGACGTGAGGGCATCGATGGTTGCGAACACCGTCTCGGTGTGCTCCTCGAGGCTCGGGATCAGACCTTCGGCCGTGAGCTCCCCAGCGGTGATCTCTTCGAAGAAGTCACCCGCCGCGAGCTTGTATCCGTCGAGCGCCGTACGTGCTTCCTCGGCCCGGGCGTCATCCCCGGTAGCGCGACCGAGCGTGTACTCCACGAAGAAGCCGATGTGCTCCCGCCACAGTCCGAGGAACGCCTCGCCGTTCTCGCTTCCGGCGACGGAGCCGACCACGTCTGCCAGAGCGATCGAGTTCTCGTCGAGTGCCGCAACCGCAGCAACGACCGCGGGGTTCTCGAGGTCGCCGCCGTACTCGACAGCCTGCTCCAGAGCGATTCCCGCCAGGTACACGTGCTCCTGCAGAAGGTGGGTGAGCACCGCCCGAGTGGCCGCGGGCGATCCGTTGGGATCGTCGGGGAACTGGTCGGGTACCGCGGCGGCGATCGCAGCGGCCAGAGCTGCCGCGATGTCCGGCATGACCTGACCTGCTTCGCGCACCAGCGTGAAGGTGGTCGTCTCACCGGCGACCAACGCGTCGATGGCCGCGAACGTCGTGACCGTATGGGGGGCCAGCACAGCGGCCACCTGGTCGGCCGTCACCACACCGCCGGTGATCTCCTCGAAGAAGGCGCTCGAGGCGGCCTTGTATCCCTCCAGGTCGCTGCGGGCCTCGTCGACCCGTGCGTCGTCCCCAGTGGCGCGACCGAGCGTGTACTCCACGAAGAAGCCGATGTGTTCTCGCCAGAGCCCGAGGAACGCTTCGCCGTTGTCGTCGCCCGCCACCGAAGCGACGGCGTCCGCGAGCGCCACGGAGTTCTCGTCGAGGGCCGAGGCCGCTGCCATCACGGCGGGGTCCTGAAGGTCGCCGCCTGCGTCGAGTGCCGTCTCGAGGGTGATGGCCGCCAGGTAGAGATGCTCCTGCAGCAAGCTGGTGAGTCCGGCCCGCAGCGTCGATGCCGGCTGGTCGGTCGGACTGGCCCCCATCTCCATCGCGTCCTCTTCCATGCCGTCCTCTTCCATGCCGTCCTCTTCCATGGCGTCCTCGGTCATGGCGTCCTCGGTCATGTCATCGCCGGCTGTGTCGTCGTGCGTCGTGGCGTCGTCTGCGGCGGTGCTTGGCGAGGAGGTTCCCGCCGAGTCGTCGGTGTCGCTGTCTCCGCAGGCGGCCAAGAACAAGATGGCGGCCAGCAACGCCGAGATCAGTGCCGTGGTTCGTCGATTCATGGTCTTTCCTCACTCGTGTTTGTGGTGTCGGTTCGACACAGACGGCGGGGCGGATTGGGTGGAGATTCGTCGAGAAAGCGACCAATCGAGGAGGCCGATGGCTCCGAATGGGAGGGCATGAGACCACTGCGATGGATGTGTGGAGTGCTGGCCATGGGCGCGGCCCTCGTCGCATGCGGTGGCGGGTCCGATCCGAGGGCCGAGGTCGCCATCGCGGAGTCGAGATTCGGCCCGAAGGAACTGGTCGTCGAGGCGGGCACCACCGTGGAGTTCCGAAACCTCGATCCCTTCGAGCACACGGTGACCAGCCGGGCGGATGCAGGATTCGACTTCGACAGCGGCGAGCTGGAACAGGACGTGGCCTTCACACTGCAGTTCGACTCAGCAGGCACGTTCGCCTACTTCTGCCAGATCCACCCGACGATGCGCGCCACAGTGGTGGTGCAGTGACACGTCGACCCGCGGCGGCGCCGAGCATGGAACGATGACGTCGTGAGACCCCTACGTCGGGCGCGAGGAGCGGCCGTTGTCGATGTTGCCGACGACGAGGTGAGCCTGGTCCTGCGCGTCGGTCGGGGGGATGAGCAGGCCTTCTCCCAGCTGTATGACCTGTTGGCCTCGATGGTCCACGGCGTGGTTCTGCGCGTGATTCGCGATCCCGAGCAGGCAGCAGAGGTGACCCAAGAGGTGTTCGTGGAGATCTGGCGCATCGCCCCGCGGTACGACCAGCACCGGGGCAGCCCCCGAGCGTGGGTGGCGACAATCGCACATCGTCGCGCTGTCGACCGGGTTCGCAGCGAGGAGGCATCTCGCACCCGTGAGTCGGCTGATGCCCGCATCGCTGTCATCGACGTGCGCGACACCGCCGAAGAGGTCACGGACCGCCTCGACGTCGCCCGCGTCGGTCACGCACTGAGGGCACTGAGCGAGAAGCAACGGGAAGCGGTCGAGCTCGCCTACTACGGAGGGCGAACCCATCGAGAGGTGGCGACGCTGCTGGAGATTCCCGAGGGCACCGCCAAGACACGCATCCGTGATGGACTGATTCGACTGCGCGACCTGCTGGGGGTGGACGATGAGCTCTGACCTTCACCACCTCGGAGCGGCCTATGCGCTGAACGCGCTCGAGCCTCACGAGCGACGCTCCTACGAGGGGCACTACCCCACCTGCGACATCTGTGCCGCTGAGGTCTCGGCATTCCGCGAAACCGCGGCCGAACTGGCCGCCGCGGTCGCAGCCGAACCGCCCACCGATCTCAAGGCTGCCGTGATGGCAGAGATCGGCTCGACCCGTCAGATGTCACCCTCAACCAGCCCGCGCGACGAGCTCGCGGCGCGACGCAGGATGGGTCGGGCCCTTCCGGCGGTGGCCGCGCTGATTGCGCTGGTGGTCGGGCTGGCCGCCGGCCTCCTGCTCCAGCGGGACAGCGGCTCCGGCGTCGATTCGGTCCTGGCCGCCGATGACGCGGTGCTGGTCGACCTCGCGGGCGAGGCCGGCACGGTCTTGCTGGCGTGGTCGGCGGACCGCGGCGAGGTGGCGGTGGTTGCGACCGGCTTGCCCGAGCTCGCCTCCGGCTTGGGCTATCAGCTCTGGTTGATCGACGACGACGGTGTCGTGCCGTCTCGAGTGCTCGAGGTGAGCTCTGGTGCTGTATCGGCGGCCTTCGGAGCGCCCGAAGGTGTGCCGCTCGCATGGGGCATCACGGTGGAACCTCTGGCGGGGTCGAACGAGCCGACCACCCCGGTGCTCTACGTCGGCGAGGTGTAGTTACCCGAGCGCGTCCACGTGCTGTGACAGGGTCGGCGCGACGTCGTCGGCGAGTGCTGCGATCGAACGAGCCCAGAGACCGGTGTCGTCTTCGTCGTGCCCCGTCGCGACCAGAGTTCCGAAGCGGCCGATCTGGTCTGCCATCGCGATGAGACGATCTGTGACGTGGGAAGCGTCGCCGGCGATGACGCAGGACTCGATCGCCCGGTCTACGCCGAACTCGACGTTGAGCTCGGCGTCCGAGAGCGACTGGTCGAATGCGGTCATCTTCGCGACGCCCCGGAGGTACCGGAAGTAGTGCGCGAAGACACCGTCGGGGTCGGCGACGATTTCGTCGGCCTGCGCTTGCGACTCGGTGACGAGGATGTTGCGGCAGACCCGCCAGATCCCGCGGTCCACGTCGCGGCCGAGTTCTTCACGCTTGGCCGCGTAGGACGTCCACTGCGCCTCCACAAAGTCGAGCGGCACAAAATTGGCGGACAGCGGGATGAAGCCCCGTTCGGCGATGGTCTCCGCAGTGCTTCCGCCGGGCGACACCATGGCCATGGCCATCGGTGGATGTGGTTGCTGAAGCGGTCGCGCCAACTCACCGACACCGTGCGACGGCCAGATCTCATCGGCGAGCGACGCCCGCCAGAACTCGCCATCGAGATCGATCGGAGGCTCCGCTGTCCACAGCTCGATGATCTGATCGATGGTCTCGGCAGCGGCCCGGACGCGCTCTGCCATGTCGGGTCGACCGAAGAGCTCGCCGTCGCTCGCCAGACCTCCCGGACCCACGCCGAGGATCAACCGACCGCCGCTCAGCTGATCGAACTGAGCTGCTTCGGCCGCGACGACGATGGGGTGACGATGGCCGAGGTTGACGACGCCGGTGCCGAATCGGATCGTGCTGGTCTCGCCGATGAGGGTCGCGAGGAACATCAGCGGTGACGGGACCCGCTCGGCGCTCGTCGAGAAGTGTTCACCCATCCAGGCTTCGGCGTACCCGCAGCGCTCGGCCAGGAGGATCGCATGGCGGTCCTCCTCGAGTGCCTGCGCCCACGGCTTGTCCGGTCTGTGGACCGGCATGAAGAAAAGCCCGAGCTGCATCAGGCCACGCACCGCGGTGGTCGGCCTCCGTTGAAGGCGACCATGTCCATGATGGCGTCGGCGGTGCCCGGCCATTCGTACCCGGAATCCCCGATCTCCCGGTACCCCACGTGGAGGTTGCCGGCGAGCCGTTCGGTGTCGGTGAGACTTCCGAACTCGCCGAGGTCTGTGGCCTTGGCCTGCTCGAGGGGCGTTCGCCCCGCCGCCACCCCGTCGGCCGCCGTGGCCTGAACGAAGCGGAGGTACGACCGCTGGCTCTCGAGAACGCCGGCGATGTCGTCTCCTGCGAAGGCCGGCCCGTGGCCGGGAACGATGACGTCGGCCCCGTACCCCTCGACCACGTCTATCGCGTCGATCGTGCCCTGCACCGAACCGAACAGCGAGAAGGGTGTGCCCCCGTGGAAGATGACGTCTCCGGCAAACAGGACGCCCCGCCCGGGCACCCAGGCCAAGACATCGCCTTCGGTGTGTGCGACGTAGCCGAGATCGCGCAGCTCGATCGTCATGTCGTCGAGGTGGAGGGTGGTGCTGCCGGTGAAGGTGACATCTGGCGCCCTGAACTGCAGGTTGCCCCACTCGACGCCCGGGAAGACGGCGCTGTAGTCCGGGATGCCGGCCGCCATCATCACCTCGCGGCATGATTCGTGGGCGATGATCGTGGCGTCCTCGAACATGTAGTTGCCGTGCGTATGGTCGGCGTGATGATGCGTGTTGACGAGAACTCGGACCGGGTTGTCGGTGACGGATCGGATGGCCTCGATGTAGCCGTTCATCCGACGCTCCGTCGAAGTCGAGTCGATGCTGATCACCGCGTCGCTCCCCACGATGAAACCGGTGTTGTTGATGAACCAGGTGCCGTCCGGCTGGACGTAGCTGTAGACGTCGGGGGCGACCCGTTGGAGGAGTGCGGGACCGAGCTCGTCGGTGTGGAATTGCTTGGCGGCCATGACGGGCAGCGTAGCCCTGGCGCCGGTTGGTCTCTCCGGCTCGCGTGCCTCGTGGTTCAGGCGAGCGATGCGTAGACAGCCCGCTCCGCGTCCTCGAACACTCCGAGGACAGCGGGGTCGGCAAACGGGAGGGTCTGGCTCATGAAGACACCGGCGATGTCGGTGGAGGGGTCGATCCAGAAGAACGTGTTGAGCAGGCCGGCCCACGACAGCGAACGGGGTGGACGCCCCGTGGGCGCTGGTTCCTCGTTGATCTGAAACGTGAGACCCCAGCTCTTCTCGACACCTGGGAAGAACTCGGCGTCGACGCTCGTGGCCGCGGACATGCTGGGGAGCTGGGTCACCCGCAGGTCTCCCATCGAGTTGGCGGCGGCGAGGGCGATGGTGTCGGCAGCCGCGACTCGCTCGCCGTCGAGCTCTCCGCCTCGAAGAACCATGCGGACGAATCGTCCGTAGTCGCTGACCGTCGACCAGAGGCCGCCTCCGCCACCGTTGAACTCGCGGTCCCCGGGATACGGGTCGGCGGCGGAGGCCCGAAAGCGGCCGTGGTCGTCACGAGTGTGCACCGGCCCGATCCGAGATTGCATCGGGGCGGTCGGCGAGTAGCTCGTCTCGTGCATGCCGAGAGGTTCGAAGAGCTCGGTGCGCATGAAGTCGGCGAGGGTTGTTCCGGTTGCTGCTTCGAGCATCAGCCCGGCCCAGTCGATCCCGATCCCATACTCCCAGCGTTCGCCCGGGTCGAACGCGAGGGGTTGGTTGTACGCCTCCCGGGTGCCGGCGGAGACGCCGCTGCCTCCGGTGATCCCGAGATACTTCGCCTGGTTGGCGTTCCAGACCTCGTAGACGAAACCCGATGTGTGGGTGAGGAGGTTGCGCAAGGTGACGTCGGTCCGCGCCGGTCGAAGGATCGGCTGGTCGTTTGCATCGAAGCCGTCGAGGACTTGAGCGTCGGCCAACTCGGGAAGCACGTCGCGTGCCGGCTGGTCGAGCTGGAGGATGCCTCGTTCGACGCAGAGGAGACATGCAAGCCCGGCGATCGGCTTGGTCATCGACATGATCTGGTGGACGGCGTCGACCTGCATCGACTCAACGGTCCCCAGATCGCGGCTTCCGAAGGCCCGCTCGTATCGTGGGCCCTTGCTGTCGTAGACGCCGAACACGAGACCGGGGACGCGCCGGGCCACGGTCGCTTCATCGAGAAGCTGGTCGAGCTCGATCTCCATCTCAGGCTCCTTGACGGGGGAGGGCAGTGCGCCAGGGTGCGACGTCGAGGTCGGGGTAGCGATTCTGCAGCGCCTCGACGAGGGCCGGGGTCCAATAGGGGTGGCCGGGCCGGGGTGCGCCGAACAGCGCGAGCTCCTCGGGGCTGCACGAGCCGGCGAACTCGACCCACGGTCGGCGATGCGACACCGGCTGGACGGCGTCGTACCCGATCCAGTCGTGCTCCGCCGGCTTGAAGCTGATGTTCATCAAGAAGCGAGACCCGCCAGGCCGGGTCAGGTTGACCCCTCGGTGCCACACGTCAGGGCGGTAGGCGAGGTAGGAACCACGTCGGCCCGCGGCCGACATCGCATCGATCTCCGGAGGGGTGCTGCCCGTCCCGAGCACTTCCGTGGGAGCGGTGCCTTCGTCGACGTCGCTGAGGTAGAGGAAGCCCTCGAGGTTCCACCAGCCCTCTTCGAGTCGGTCCGGCACCACGTTGTGGTTGCGATCCTGATGGAACGGCTGCTCGTAGTTGACGACCCCCGTGTACTTGCCCCAGATGCGGGCCTGGTAGATGCGCAGGTCCTCGTCGCCGATCGCTCGCTGGGCGAAATCGACCACGTTGGGGTGAACGTTGAGCCGGTTGAGGCGGTGCGAGTCGTAGGGGAACATCGTGTGCCCGAGGAACTGCTTGGCCCTGAACGCCGCGCCCTCGTCGCCCTGGTCGGGGAACGCGAAGCCAGGGTAGGGCTCGGCGCCGAAGGTCTTCTGCGCCTCGACATCGGCGTGATAGGACTCGGGACGCGGGTAGAGATCCCAGAGCTCCTCGACGGCGTGGTCGATGTCCTCGGTTGGGACGAGGTCGTGGACGAGGACCCAGCCCCTCGTACGCCAGAGCTCGACGGCCTCCTCGATGTCGGTCACAGCCTCGAAGCTACCCTCGCCACATGATCGAGACCGACGTCGTGGTGGTCGGGGGCGGACCCGTCGGTCTCACCCTCGCGATGTGGTTGGCGGACGCGGGCGTCGACGTCGTCGTGCTCGACAGGCGGGCTCTCGGGGAGCCACCACCCGTCAAGTGCAACCACATCTCGAGCCGCTCGATGGAGATCTTCCGTCGCCTGGGCGTGGCAGCGGATCTCCGGGCCGCGGGGTTGCCGGACGAACATCCACACGACGTTGCGTTTCGGTCCTCGATGGTCGGCGAGGACTTCGGACGGATCCCCATCGCCGGGAGAGCCGGCCGCATGCGCAACGACCCCGGTGTCGACATGTGGTGGCCGACGCCCGAGCCGCCTCATCGCATCAACCAGCTGTACATCGAGCCGATCCTTCAGGAGCACGCCGTGGCTCGGGATCGCCTCACCTTCGTCGGTGAGGCAGAGGTTCTCCGGGTCGGGCAGGACGACGACGGTGCCTGGGCTGTCGCCGCGTTTGCCGACGGTAGAACACTCGATGTGCGCGGCAGCCAACTCGTGGGCTGCGACGGTGGGCGATCGACCGTCCGTCGCGAGCTGGGAATCGCGATGACAGGCGACGCTGAGATTCAGCGGGTTCAGTCGACTTACGTCGAGGTGCGTGGGCTGGCCTCCGAGATGAGGGCGGCGCCGGCCTGGGCGACCATCGTTCTCAACGCCGAGCGCAGCGGCACGGCGTACGCGATCGACGGTCGTTCGCGTTGGCTGGTGCACAACTACCTCAGAGCCGGCGAGGTCGACTTCGAGAGTGTGGACCGACACGCGGCGTTGCAGACGCCGCCAACCTGGCGTGGCTCATGGCGGCGGTCATCACAGGTTGGGGTGACGCAGGGATGCTGGATGCCTACGAGGCCGAACGCCTGCCGATCACCGAGCAGGTGTCGCGCCACGCGATGGACCACGCGGAGCTCATGATCCGCAACCGAGAGGCGATCCCACCCGACATCGACGATGCGACCGCGGCCGGTGCGGCGACGCGCAGGAGATACGGGAGTGCGATGGTCGAGTTGAACACGCCGCAGTACGCCTGCGCTGGCCTCAACTTCGGGTACTTCTACGACCGCTCGCCGATCATCGTCGACGATGGTGTCGCGCCTCGGTACACGATGGATCGTTTCGAGGAGTCGTGGGTCCCGGGATGCCGAGTCCCACACCGGTGGTTGGCTGACGGCGCGTCGACGCACGACGTTCTTGGCGACGGGTACACGGTGCTTGGAAACGCCCGGGCGGTGGACAGCGTCGCAGCCGCTGCTTGGGTCGACATGGCGAACCACTCCGGTGTGCCGGCCAACGTTGTCGTGCTCGACGGTGACGAGGGGCCGGGCTCATCAGAGGTGGCGATCGTCCGCCCCGACGGTCACATCGCGTACCGGGGGAGCGACGTCGACTCGACGCTTCTCCTTCGGCTCACCGGGAAGGGGTGAGGTCAGGCTTGGAGGCCCTGGGCATCGTGGACCCGCACCGTTGTACCGGTGACGAACTCCGACGACGGCGACACGAGGAAGAGCAGGGTGCTGTCCATCTGCGATGGGGTCCCGAGCCGTTTGCGGGGGAAGCCCTGAGTGATGTCGCCCATGCGCTCGAGCATTCCGTCCATCATCTCGCTCTCGAACGCCCCAGGAGCGATGCAGTTGACGTTGACCCCGTAGCGAGCAAACTCCAGCGAGAGCATCTCGGTCATGCGGATGACCGCCGACTTCGTGATCGCGTACATCGACGTCCCCATGCCCGCTCGATAGGCGCCCATCGATGAGATGTTGACGATCCGGCCCTCGAGGTCGGTGTCCTTCAACCGGCGAGCGACCTCACACGACAGGTGGAAGAGCGACGTGAAGTTGGTGGCGAGCATGTTGTCGACGAACTCGACGTCCATCTTCAGAGCCATCTTGGCGTCTGGGATGCCTGCGTTGTTGACGAGAATCTGGATCGGCCCGAGCGCTTCCTCGATGTGGTCGACGGCCGCGAACAGCGCGTCGAAGTCGGTGACGTCGAGCGGGACCGGCATCGCCTCGCCTCCGTCGGCCCGGATCTCCGCGGCCAGCTCTTCGAGCCGCTCGACCCGCCGGCCGGCGATGGCGACCCGTGCTCCACACGCGGCGAGGACCTTGGCGAATCGTCGGCCAAGCCCCGATGTCGTGCCGGTCACGAGGGCGGTTTGGCCGGACAGATCGATCGAAAAATGAGGGTCGCTCACGGATTTCCCCTTGTGTCGGTGGCCCATTGTGGTCGGGACCGCGCCGGCGCGCATCTTCAGGACATCAGCGGGTCGTGGACGTTGCTGTCCTGTAGTCGCTGCAGCCCGCTCATGTCGCCTTCGGCGGACGGGCCGCTCGGGCCACGCCTCCGATCCGGTCGTCGCGGGCGCTCCTCCCTTCTCGGCGGCTCCATGGTGCACACTCGTGCCCATGAAGGTGTCAGACGCTGTTGACCGCCGTGCTTCCATCCGCGCATTTCTGCCCGATCCGGTGAGCGACCAGACGATTCAGGAGTTGTTGGAGACCTCGGCGCGGGCGCCGTCTGGCGGCAACGTGCAGCCGTGGCGGGTGTATGTGATCAACGGCGATGCCATGACCCGCTTCCGGTCGTTCATCGCGGAGCGCTCACCGGGCGCATCGGAGTACCCGGTCTACCCACCGAACCTGCACGAGCCATACCGCACCAACCGATTCGAGCTCGGCGAGGCCATGTACGCCAAGCTCGGCATCCCCCGAGAGGACAAGGAATCTCGCTTCGCTCACCTGGCGCGCAACTTCGAGTTCTTCGATGCGCCTGCTGCATTCTTCTGTTTCATCGATCGGGCCATGGGGGCGGCCCAGTGGTCGGACCTCGGCATGTTCCTCCAGACCTTCATGCTCCTGGCTGTGGAAGCGGGGCTCGACACCTGTCCGCAGGAGGCGTGGGCCAACCACTACGAAGCGGTCACAGAGTTCGTCGGTGCACCCGAGAACGAGATGCTCTTCTGCGGCATGGCGATCGGCAGGCGGGACGATTCCAAGCCCGTGAACGACCTTCGCAGCGAGCGGATGCCCTTCGATCAGTGGGGAACGTTCCTCTAGCAGAGGCGGAGCGGGAACCCGATCCGGACTTCGGTGCCGGGGGACCAGTGGCAGATCGGGTCGCCGGTCGGGGTGGGGAGGCCCGCGGCTTCGATCAGCTCGTCGTCGATGCGGGTCGGCTCGACTCTGTGGAGGATCCAGGGTGGGTGCTGCGCGAGGGCGTACCGCAGGCCTCTTCGGCTGCTGCTGAACAAGCGCCACTGGGCGGTCAGCCAGTGGTCGAACTCGCTCAGTTCGCCCGGCGAGTAGCTCTCTCCGATGTTCATCGAAACGTCGGAGCGTGCCCCGCGAGGCCCAGGCCAGCGTCGTCGGCACCGGTAGCTGATGGTGTCCTCCCGGTGGTCCAGCGTCATCGACGACCAGTAGTACGGCAGCCGGTAGGTCACCCGGGCCGTGACGACCGCGGCGAGCCGTGCGGCGTCGAGCGACAGGAACCACACACCGCGTGTTCCATCCGGGGCGGTGGCGTAGGTGCGGACGTTCGTCTCGCAGAAGTGGGAGATCCAGGGCAGTGCGGGGCCGCGCCCTGCGCGCACTTCCATCATGAACGGCACGAGCCCGACCCATGCCCGCCCGTCATAGGTGTCGACGGTGAGGCCGTCGGGGAGGAGGGCCTGAACGATGGCGGGGTCGTAGCTCCAGTGGAGGAACGTCAACTCGTCCCAGCGATGGATCATCGATGCCCGCTTCACCTCGATCGGGCAGTCGGGTCCGAACTCCATGCTGTTCATTGTGACCGCCGGACGTGGCCCGCCAGAGGTCACGCGCCGATGAGCTCCAGCAGCGTGTGCTCGAGGTCGGCTCGTTGGCGGTCGAGGTCGATGATGGCCTCGGCCGTCGCCCGGGCCCCCGGTTCGCCGACGAAGAACAAGTGCCCGCCGTGGACTCTGCGGTGGAGCTCGCTCGCCAGGCGATGCGACACATCGAGGACGCGGTCCCACACGGCGTCGGAGACGTCTGGCGCGTCACGTAGCACCCGCCATGTCAGCGCGTTGGCGTTGACCATTCCCCAGTTGTGGCGGTCCGTGAGTGCGTGCCTCTGGTCGGATCGAAGGGTCGGCCACACGGCTGCACACAACGGGTACGCGGCCCAGGCCGCGCCGTTCGAGATGGCGAGCGGACCCTCGTGTTCGATTCTCGCTGCATCGCCGTGGCGGACCGCCTCGAGCCCGGGGAAGAGTTCGAGCGGCATGTCGCCCATGTGGTGGGTCCGGTAGTCATCGCGGGCGACCACCGTGCGGCCGAGGTCACCATCGATCCGGTCCAGCTCGGCGACGAAGGACTCACTCCGCAGCGACGTATGCCGCAGCAGCCCGGCTGCCGTGTAGTGCTCAGCGCCGCCGACCGTCGCGGTGCTCGCATCCGTCGACCCGAGAATGAGGTTCGGCAGCGGGGGAGTGGCGGCCAGTGAGACGAACGTCCCCAGCTCCACTCCGACGTCGGTGAGCGCTGTCCGAAGACGGGGAGCGATGTTTCCGAGCGCGCTCCAGGCCGCAACGATCACGTTTCGGTGCCAGCCGCGCCGGTCCAGAATCTCCCCGACGGCGGCGGCCGCAGCGTCGGCGAGCTGATCCAACTGGAGTGCGGGATCCACGTTCTCGAAGGCCGGGTCACCCACCGCCACCGGGTACGACACCGCGACGAAGGGGTGCCCCGCCTCGCCCAACCAGTGTCCGACGAAGTCCTCTGGCCGGTCGTGGGGCAGGCCATATCCGATCCTGGCCGTGTGCAGTGCTCCGGGGAAGAACACGACCGGCGGCTTGTTCGCCTCACCCGACCGTTCGGCGATGAGGAGGGGGCAGGGCCCCTCGACCAGTCGCTCACCTTCGAACACCGCCACGGGCGCGAACCCTACCCAGCGTCGGACGGTGCGAATCGCCGCTCGAAGGCGAGATGAGAAATCAGGTCCGACGTACCCACGAGCTCGAGCACTCCGGCAAGGTCGGTCTCCGCTGCGATCATGGCAATCGTTGTCGGCCCTGCTTGCCAGCCAACGCGGGTTGTGACGCTGGACAGCTGGGCTACGACGGCGGTTCCGTCTCGGGTGGTGGTGCGGATGATCTCGCCTTCGGCTCCCCACCCAGCCACGAGTGCGTCGAGCGCATCGGGACCGACGCCGACGTGTGTCTCGTACGAGGTCACCTCCCCTGCGGGGCTCGCGAACTCCACCACGACCCGCTCTGCGTCATCCAGCACGGCCGGGAGGGTGCTCGGTTCTCGGATCAACGGGAGCACGTCCGCGCCGTCGGCGTCAGGTCCCTGAAAGCGAGCCGGCGCGATGACCTGGCCCCCAGGGGCGGTGAACCGCACCGACAACGCAATCCGACGCAGGGTGTCGACCTCGTAGGCGCCCGAGGCCCCAACCGAGTGCGAACCCGGGTAGATCACGACGACCTGGCGACGCGCCGCCGGTGCCTCGGCACGCGAGAAGACGCGAGCTCCGCCCGACGCCTCAGTGCTGATGTCGTTCCAGCTCCCGAGGGCGAGAGCCTGGGGTCCAGAGCCGCCGCCGAGTCGATAGGTGGCGATCTCCAGTGGGCGCGTGCCGAACTGTGTGACATCACCGTCGCGCTGGTCTGGCTGCGAGGCGAGCAGGTCCTCACCACGGACCACCACTTGTTCGCCCTCGAGCCTGATCAGGCCGATTCGCTGGCCCTGGCCGACAGGATCGTCTTCGGTCGAGCGGATCGACACGATGTAGTCGCCTGCCGCGTAGTGGCTGAGGCCGCTGTTGGGGAAGGTGCATCCCTGCCACACGTCGGTCTGTTCGAACGTCAGGGTGGGGTTGGCGCAGAACGTCTCGATGATCTCGCGGGCCTCGGAGGTCGTCATTCTCTCGAAGTGCGCTTCGGCGATGATCTGGACCTGACCATCGGCCACCGTGCCCCACACGGCGCCGGCCGTGCCGAGGCCAGCGGGTTCGATGCTCTCGTCGATGTAGGGATCACCCAACCAGCTGACGTCGTCCCGCCATGGCAGCCATGTGGGTCGGAGATCAGTCAGCGTCTGAGTCGCGATCGGCCACTCGGTGTGTTGGTCGAGAGGCGAGCCGACGCTGTCGACGGTTGCCGCGGGAGCCGCGCGCTCGGTCGAATCGGCTGTGTCGACCACGGGCGGCTCGACTGCCGAGCGGCGTAGTTGGTTTGTCGTGACGAGCACACCGGCGACGATCACCGCAACAGCGGCAACGCCTGCCAAGAGCGCCGGCGCGCGTCGCGATGGCACAGGGAGAGCGTCTGATGCGCTGTCCGCGCGCAGCTCGATCTCGTCCCACACATCTGGGACCTGGAGGTCGTCGAGCTCCGCCAGACGGTCGTCGATCAGTTGATGGGCCACGGGCTCTCCTTGGGTGGGGTGGGGGTGGCCAGGCCGATGCCGGTGTCCGCGGCCAGAAGGGAGCGCATCCGCCGGCGTCCTCGCATCAGAGGCACGCGGACTGCAGCGGGAGTCGACCCGATCATCTCGGCCACTTCATGGGTCGGGAAGCCCGCGTAGTGGTGGAGGACGAGCGCCGCCCGCTGACTGTGGCTCAGCTGCTCCAGCAGCTCGACCACCAGAGGCGTCGGCTGCGGGCCGTCGACCAGTTGGGGTCGCTCCAAAACCTCGTTGGAAGAGCCGATCGGCCGGTTCGCCAGCTCTCCCCGCGCGATCCGAAACGCTGCGACCCAGATCCAACCGGACGGCCTTTCCACCTTCGAGCCTCGTGCCAGCAGTTGGGCGAATGCCTCCGCAACGCCTTCGGCCGCGACGTCGTGGAGTCCGCACCATCCGACCAATGATCGGTACAAGCGTTGGTGTTCGCGGCGGTAGAGGTCCTCCACTTCGTGCCGCCAACCGTCATCGCCGAATCCGTCCGCCGGTCCTCGCAGTGCTCGCTCACCAGTACAGGGCACGAACGGGCGTGGATTGTGAACAGCCGCAGCTTTCGACGGTGCCAGCCCTCAGCCGTAGAGCCAGGCGATGTTGCGAGTCGCCACG
>Ga0209992_10000924_pt1 | contig 34811 bp, 26 predicted proteins | sample 2SBtaG_2_FD_182564 | JGI IMG/M metagenome (GOLD analysis project Ga0209992, IMG submission 182564) | Deep subsurface microbial communities from Kolumbo volcano to uncover new lineages of life (NeLLi) - 2SBTROV12_ACTIVE470 metaG (SPAdes)... | ecosystem: Environmental > Aquatic > Marine >...
ATAGCTAAAGAAAAGGAAAAGACCTCTTGAGTTATTAGATCACCCAACACTAAATACGCTACTAATGCTCCTAAAGGCTCTGCAATCCCACTGTATAAAGAAAACCTAAAAGCCTTCCATTTGTTACCAGTAGAATAATAAATAGGAGCCGCAACTGCAACACCTTCTGGAATATTATGTAATGCAATAGCGAAGGCAATCATAACACCTACTGAAAGATCATTTACGCCACCAATAAATGTAGCCACACCTTCAGGAAAATTATGAATAGCCAATGCAATAGCTACTAAAACACCAGTTCTGAATAATTTATTTTTTTTAGGAGCCTCTTCCCCCTCATCATCATTCTTATTATTTATTGAGGGAAATAATTTCTCAATACAATAGACCAATAACATTCCTGAGAAAAACAGCCCTGCTAACAAAGATGCAGCCTGATAATCTCCATAAATATCACTTATCTTTATTTGAGCTTCTGGTAACATTTCCATAAAAGAAACATAAATCATAACACCTGCTGCAAAAGACATACTTAATGCAAGAAACCTAGTGTTATTTAAATTAGAGAAAAATACAACTGCGCCACCAATACAAGTTGAAAGACCTGCAAATACAGATAAAAGAAGTGCCATCCAAACAGTAGAGTCAGTCATTATGCAAATTTAATTTCATTGAAAAAGTGACACAATACCATAAATATGGTATTTTATTCTGTGTATTTAAAATTGAATTGATAAGGTTTAACTAAATTAGTTTTAACTGCATACATTACAATTCCAGCTGTATTATTAACACCTAATTTTTTCATAATGTTTTTTCTATGGGTATTAACTGTATGCTTGCTTATATACAGAACAGCCGCTATTTGAGCATTTGTATATCCTTCTGCTATTTGACCTATTATCTGCATTTCTCTATCCGATAGATCTACCTTATCAATACTGAAGTTCTCAGCTTCTATATTATTAATATCAATTGATTCTTCTCTCATCTGATCTATTATTCCAGCGCAATAAAACTTCCGACCTTTTGATGTTAGCTCAACAGATTCTAATATTTCTTTAGCAGAACATTCTTTTTTAATATGACTATCAATCCCAGATTTAATTGCTTCAATAATAGTTTGAGCATTCAAATAGGGAGTTATCGCTAACATCTTAATTTTTGGATTCGTGTTTTTAACAGTAATTAGATCATTAATTGAAAAACCTTCAGTAGTATAATCAACGATTAAAACTCCTTCTTTTATCTTCTTTATCATTTTTAATAGATCCTTAGAATTATTTACTTCATGAAAAGTAAATTTCTTCCTGAATTCTTTTAATATTGATAATAGCCCTCTTCTAACAAGTTCAGAATGATCAGCTATAATAAGGTGTTTTTTCAATTTTATTAAGAATGATTATAAATAACTCATGCAAATATATCATAGTTGATTAAAAAAAAAGGTGATTTATTATAAACATCTGTCTAATTTTACAACATGTATGATAAAGGTACAGTAAAGAATACCAAAACTGAATTTTACACTAGCTTCGGAAAATTCATGGGCAAGCACCGTTCTGCACATGGAAATAAAGTAAAATGGGTCAATTACAATACTGGAATTAAACATTTATATTTAAGATTAGAAGCAGATAAAAGATCCGCTCGAATCTGTATAGATCTTCAGCATAAAGATGATGATATAAGGGGATTATTTTATGAACAATTCAAAGCACTTAAAACAGTATTCCATGAGACAATGGAAACTGAATGGGTATGGGTAGAAAAACATATAAATGAAACAGGTTTTAATCAATGTAGAATCTATATTGAAATTGATGAATTCAACATCTTTGATAAAACAACATGGAAAAAAGCATTTAAATTCTATAAAAATTACTTATTGAAATTTGATAGTTTCTGGGTTGAATTCAAAGATCTTTTTTTACAGATGCAATAACATAATTATATTAGTAACAAATGAATCTAAAAAGAGGACAGGAAATAGAATTAACAATTGATGATTATGCTTTTGGAGGCAAGGGAATTAGCCGTTTAAAAACCGAATTAGGTGAATACATTGTTTTTACTCAAAATGGAATACCTGGTCAAAGGGTAAAAGCTAAGGTCTTAAAAAAGAAAAAGAATTTTGCCGAATGTAGATTAATTAAGGTCATTGAAAATTCATCTTATGAAAATCCTTCCAGCTTCCAACCTATTTCTGGCGCACCTTATATCTCATTACCTATTGAAGTTCAACATGACTTTAAACTAAAGTCGGCATTTGATCTTTTTAATAAAATTGGGGACATCAATGACCCATCAAAACTATTTGATGAGCTAATTACATCGCCCCAATCTTATCATTACAGAAATAAAATGGAATATTCTTTTTCATCCATAAGACATGATCTAGAAACTGATACAGAGCTGGATGATGAATTTGCTTTGGGCTTCAAACATTCTGGCACTTGGTGGAAAGTAGAGAATTTAGACAAAGATTCCGGCATGTTTGACCATGATTTAGAAAATAAGCTAAAAGAAATAAGAACTCATTTAAAAAACACTGGACTTAAGGCTTGGCACCCACCTGCTAAAACAGGATTTTTCAGACATTTAGTGGTTCGGAAAAGCTATGCTGATGATCAATTGTTATTTAATTTAGTTACTTCAAGTAGCGGATTAAAAAAATTTAACATTCAAGACTTTAATCAATTATTGAGCGCATTATTTAAAGAAAGAAAAGCTGGATTGATCCATACCATCAATGACGATGTTGCCGACCGTTCTAAATTAGAAAATGGAAATAGTCATTTGATTGATGGCAATCTTGTGATTATTGAAAAGATTTTAGGGTTAAATTTTGAGATCAGTATGGAGAGCTTTTTTCAAACCAATCCCAAATGTGCAGAAAAGCTATATCAAAAAGTAATAGACTATGCAACATTAAATAACGATTTGAAAGATCAATACATCATGGATCTATTTTGTGGGACAGGAACTATTGGTCAGATAATAGCTAAACACCATTCAGCAGCTAAAGTAATAGGAGTAGATATAGTCCCCTCAGCTATCGAGAACGCTATTAAAAATGCCAAAAAAAATAAGATCAACAATGTAGAGTTTTACGCAGATGATGCTGGTAAATTTCTTCTTAATCATAAAGAATTTGAAAATAAAATTGGAACCATAATAATAGATCCGCCAAGAGCTGGAATTGCACCGAAAACATTAAAAAAAATAATAAATTTAGGTGCTAAAAAATTGGTGTATGTTAGCTGCAATCCAGCTACACAAGCAAGGGATGCTAATGAGCTAAAAGACGCTAACTATGAATTAATGAAATTCACTTTAGTAGATCAATTTCCCCATACAGGTCATATTGAAAGCATCATGCTTTTTGAAAAAAGAAGCTAGCATACAATTTATTTTTCAGGGGAATTAATCTTGTCTAAAAAATCCAATACAATCTCATCCAGATCATCTGAACCAGCTAACAAATTCATCATGCCATACATTGGTGACATTTTGTCCTTATGAAGGTCATTAGAACTAGATTGACTTTTCTGAATTTTAGATATAGACCCTTTTGGCAAGACTTTCTTTAATCCTTTTACAGCCTGAAGTTTAACACTTTCTCCTAATTTACTTAAACTAAACCTCTTAACTTCTACAATAGCATCCTTTAAGTCCTTTATAAATTGATCTATCACATTAACATGAATAAAATTTACTGTAAAATGTAAACTTGGCGGTAATTGCTGTCTTTCAAAATGCCAACCCTTTTTATTTAAAACATCGGCTAATTGATAAACACTGATTGTTTCAGATTGAAATGAAACAATACTCATTTTAGGTTCCCCAATAAGCTGAATATCATTCATAGTATTTATAGCATCGATCATTTTATGTGTTGAATCCATAGTCGCCTTAGCCATTTCTATATACCCCTCCTCTGCTATACCTTTAAGTGCAGCCCATGCACCTGCAATACATCCACCAGGTCTTGTTCCTCCTAAAGTTGGAGAACCATAAACTCCTCCCGACCAATTTGTATAAACTGAAAACTGAAATTTTCTTAGCTCAGCATTTCTATATAAAATAAGAGATGAACCCTTAGGTGCATAGCCATATTTATGGAGATCTGCAGATATAGAAGTAACACCTTCAACAGTAAAATCAAAATCAGGAATAGAAAATCCTATTTTTTTAATAAATGGTAGAATAAATCCACCAATACACGAATCAACATGAAAAAGTAAATTATTTTTTTTTGCAATTGAACCAATAGCTTTAATAGGATCGATTAATCCATGAGGGTAAGAAGGCGCAGATGCTACCATTAAGATGGTGTTTTCTGAAATAGCTAACTCCATAGCATTAACATCTGCCCTATATTCATTTAAAGGGACAATAACTGGTTTAAGATCAAAACACTTAAAAGCTTTCATAAAAGCAGGATGAGCAGATGCTGGAATGATCACTTCAGGATATTTTATATTAGGTCGATGTGTTCTTGCCCAATCTCTGGCAGATTTAATCGCCAATAAGATGCTTTCTGTACCTCCAGAGGTTATATTACCTCTCACTTTTTCATCTCCGTTAAATAACGAGGTACACATTGAAATAACCTCATTTTCAAGTTTATTTAAGCTGGGAGTAGCACTTGGATTCAAAGCATTTTCGGCATAGAACTCATCGTAGATTTCCTTTACCATTTTTGCTCTTTCCTCCCCAGGATAATACACTAAACAAAATGCTTTACCGCTTTTCCAATCAACATCCTTCAACTTGAGCTTATTTATATAAGCTAATAATTCTGATTTAGCGATAGATTTTTTAGGAAAATGATTGTGTTCTTGCATATACAAAATTACTTAAAATGTTTCTTTAAAAATAAAAAGGCATTGGTATGAAAAATTTTCTCAAAAATCGATTCAGGAGAATAACCAAACCACAGCTCCTTCTTATATTGATACTTATTTAAATAATTGATCAAATTCTTTTTTAGATCAGGAATAGATGACATATCCTTAAAATCATCGAAATGGGTGATTACTCCATCAAAATCAGATCCTAAAGAAAGGATATCCCATGCAGACTTTTTATTAATCGCTTCAATAAAAAAGAAAAGATTATCTAAAATTAATTTTATAAATGCTTGTTTTCTATTGTCTTCATTTGGTATAGACTCAATATCTTTTAATAATAATAATCCACTATGCCTGCCCTTGTCTAAAATAACACCTATAATACCATTTGATTCATGTACTGCTCTTACTTCTTCAGATGATATATTTATACTCCAGGCACAAAATGGAGTTTTTTTCTTTTTAAACACAGTATCTTTCTTATCCACAGAATCTTGAAGAGTTTCAAATCCATTGACCGCTGAATGGCTGGAGATAATAGGGATTTTATCATTTGGATACTCATTATTGTACTTTTTAACATACTCAAAATATTCAATTCTAGACCTGGCACTCATGTGTCGTGTATCTATCAAAATTCTCTTTCCATTGGTATTACTCAATAATTCTTTTAACACCTCCATTCCAATGGAATTAAATCCAGAATTAATCCCTTCACTTTGATTACAAGTAACTTTAGTTGATAAAGCCAATGAGGGTGCATGCCCACATAATTGATTCCAAAAATGATGTGCAAATGTCACAAAGAAGGGAGGAAATTCCCATTTTTTCACTTCCCTAATATTATTAACCATAAATTCCTTTAATTCATGGACCTTCATTTGTGATGCTGTATTTGGTCCATATCCAAATGAATGTGCACCTTCAATAGTTAAAATAACTGCTAAATGATTTACTGATTGATCTACCCATTGAACCATCTCATTAAAATCATTCACTACTTTATATTGAAATCGTTTACAAGGAGATGGACCTTGATTAGAAATTAAAAAATCATATTGTTCCTTAAGGTCATTATAATAGTTATCAGAAGCCTTATAATGGTTAAATTGTTCAATAGATATTCCTGCAGAATTAACAACTAATGATTCAATGTTTTTTTCACCCAATATCTTTTGAGGAAGTTTTCTGAACTTAACAAAACCTCTTTCAACTGGATATAAAGAATCAAAAACAACACGAACATTACCATTTATGCAATTATAAAAGTTAGACTGAGAAACTTTTGATATTTTAGATGAAGTTCTTGAAGCCCATCTTCCAACTTTATTATCAATCTGTTGATTTTTATTCTCTTCCCAATAATTAGCAAGCTCATATTGTTGCCTGTTATGATAAACACGCATTGTTGGGTGACAATGAATATCAATAAAATAACTACTATTCATTTTTTCTCTCAATACATCAAATGAGATTTGGATTTATTTTTCCAGCCAGCCTGGCTACCATATTCAACAAAAAACACTTTAAGGTCTGCCTGCGAAGCATAATCCACAAAAAATATCTTCTTTTTTGCCTGAGAAGCATAATCCACAAAAAACCAATTGCCTTCATTTCCTGAAGCTTGACTAGCATATTCTTTTTTATGTACTAGTAAATCTGCCTGTGAAGCATAATCTACTACAAATACCTTTACATCTGCCTGAGAGGCATATTCAACTGAGAACACTTTCTGGGCTGAATAATTAATTGAGTAAAAGAATAATCCAATAACTAATAATGTTAATTTAAATTCATGTGATTTCATATTAAATTTTATTTATTTACATCAAACATAGTACCATTATATAAAGAAACAATTATATCCTGATGCCCATAATACAAACATCATCTACTTGTTCAAAATCTCCTTTCCAATCAATAAATTTAGTTTCTAAACTTTCATGTTGATCTGCTATAGAAAAAGAGCTGACCTCCATTAATAGCTCTTTTAATTTATTGGATTTAAATTTTTTACCTCTTTTTCCACCAAACTGATCAGCATATCCATCCGAAAATAAGTACAACATATCTCCTTTTATTAGCTGAATATTAGTTTTAGTAAAGGGTATTTTTCTTCCTGTTTCATAACCTACAGGCCTCTGATCAGCTGGATATTCAATTAATTCACCATTTCTAACTATGTGCAAAGCATTTTTAGCTCCAGTATACATTAATTCGTTTTTGTTTTTATCCCAGCGACAAAAAAGCATATCCATTCCATCTCTAGATTCTTCAAGAGCACCCTTTTGTTCTAAGGAAGATTTAATCTGATTACTCAGTTGTGTTACTATTTGATCTGTTTCTTTGACCCCACTTTCAATCACTATCTCATTCAATAAAGAATAGCCTATCATACTCATAAATGCACCTGGAACTCCATGACCCGTACAATCTACAACTGAAAAATAAACAAATTCATTTTCCTCATAGACCCAATAAAAATCTCCACTAACCAAGTCTTTTGGCAAATACAAGATATAACTTTCAGGTAAAGCTTGTTGAATATATTCCTTAGATGTTAAAATTGCATCCTGAATACGTTTAGCATATACAATACTTTCTGTGATCTCTTTATTTTTAAGATCAACTTCATCTTTTTGCATTTGAATCAATTGGTTTGTTTTTTGTTTGACCTTATTCTGCCAGTATAAGAAAATAGCTACTAAACACATCATTAAAGATAACCCAGCACCTATTACAGCATAAAACCTGAATTGAGATATTTCTTCATTGTGCTTAAATCTTTCAATTTTTTTTTGATCTTCTTTTTCTTTTAATAGATTGGCTGTATTTGTACTATCTATAGATGACTGAAAAGCAAATTCCTGTTGAATAGAAGACCTTAAATTTTCTTGATTAAATAAGCTGTCTTTATATATCAAATAATCTTCATGCATTGTCAAAGCAAGTTCATATTCCCCAATAGATTTATAAATTTTATAGAGTGAATGATTGATTGTTTTAAGCTTTTCAACATTTCCATTTTGTGTAGCTAAATTTAGTGCTTCTTCATTTAATTTTCTGGCTTTATTAATATTTCCAAATCTTATATATAGATCTCCTATGTTATTCAATGAGGAGGCTAATCCAATTTGTTCATTGAGCCTCTCTCTTATCTTTAGTCCTTTCTGTAAATAATCCATCGCTACTTCATTTTCGCCTTTTTCCATGTATAAAGAGCCTATATTATTGAAACAATTTGCAATGTGCTTTTCTATATTAAGTTCTCTAGCAATTTCCAAGGCTTTCTCATTGCAAATCAATGATTGTTCTAATTTATTTTGGATTTGATAAACATGAGCAATATTATATAAAGATGTTAATACACCTAGAGATACTCCCTGTTCTCTATCAATGTCCATACTTTTTTGAAAATAATCAATTGACTTATCATAATCTTCTTGCTCAAAATAGACCAGGCCTATATTAGAGAGAACCATAGCTAAATCTTCTTGATAGCCCATTTGCTGATCAATCTTCAAGCTTTTAAAATAATAGCTTAAACTTGATGATAGATTACCAATATCATAATAATAAGTACCTATATTCATATAAGAAGAAGAAATAGCTTTCATATTTCCTATTTTCTCTTTTATTTTTAATGACTTTTTGTAATAATAAATTGTACTATCATTTTCTCCAATTTCTGAATAAACCATACCTATATTATTGTATGAATTCGCAAGACCTATATCATAATTATGAACTATAGATTGATACATTCCATTTTTCAAATTATCAAAAGCTTTATTATAATCTCCAATTACCCAATAAATACTTCCTTTTAAATTTAAAATATCAGCCTCAAAATTTGTTAACCTATGTTCTTTAGCTATCTGTAAAACTGAATCAGAAAAATACAATGCACTATCTGGTTGATTATAAAAATATTCTTCCCATATAATATCAATCATAGATTCAATTCTCTCAGTAGGGTCGTCACTTTTTGTCCATGTTAACCAAAGCTCTTTGGTTTCTTTTTGTGAAAAAAATGAAGCATAAAATATAATATACAAGAAAACTAGAGGACCTCTAAACATGTATTTAATTTAGCTAATTAATTGCTAATTATACAAAAAATTCAGTTCTTTATTATGAAGAAAACATCTTATAGGAAAAGGAAATATGACACAACCTAGTATATATCCTTTAGGCATTGAAATACAAGAACCAATAACTTCTATTACTGATCTTTTAGTAAGTGTCATCTGTTTTTATTCCTATTTCAAATTAAAAAAAGAAGGACCTGTAAATAGAGTTACAAAATTTATTAAATGGTATTTTCTATTAATGGGAGCTGCTACTTTATTTGGAGGATTATTAAATCATGCATTTTTATATGCTTTTAATATTTATTTTAAAGTACCTAGCTGGTTTTTAAGCATGTTTGCAATCATGCTTATAGAAAGATCTTCAATTGTATATTCAAAAAACCTAATACCTAGAAAATTTAGCGATTTCTTTCTTAGGTTCAATGTTTTTGAACTAATTACAATCATGTTTTTCTCTGTTTATTACATGAATTTTAAATTCGTAGAATTTCATTGTGTATATGGTTTTATAGTTGTTGTATTTAGTTTTCATTTATACATCTATTTTAAAACCAAAGATTCTGCTAGTAAAATGATGATATATGCTATTGTAGCAATGATGTTTGCTATGTTCATTTTTAATTATCCAATTATTCTAGATAAATGGTTCAATGAAAAAGATTTTGCTCATGTAATTATGGCTATAAGTTCATTTATTTTATTAAAAAGTGCTCTTTTAATGAAAACTGAACCTAAATTGAATATTTAAATATGTGTTTTGATATTAAAACAAACTTAGAAACTCAGCTTAAAAGAGCTATTCCTAAGTATTCTGATCAAACCATAGACCTATTTGATAAATTCAAGAATCAAATTCCAAGAAACTATCATCATGTTTCTGGGTTTTCACATCCAAAGATGATCATATACACTAATGAAAATCCCTACAGTCCTACCCTTTCAAATTGGGGAATGATTCCATTTTGGATCAAAGATGAAAAACAAGCTGATTCGATTAGAACGAAAACACTGAATGCTAGAGGAGAAACTATATTTGAAAAACCTTCTTTTAGAAAAGCAGCAAAATCAAATAGATGTGTTATTCATATCGATGGTTATTACGAACATCATCATTTTAATGGTAAAACATATCCATTTTTTATTTTCAGAAAAGACCAACATTCACTTTCTATTGCTGGTCTTTGGGACGAATGGATAAATAAAAAAACAGGTGAGTTGTTTAATTCATTTTCTATAATTACTACAAAAGCAAATCAGTTGATGCAGAAGATACACAACAATCCTAAATTGCCAGAAGGAAGAATGCCAGTAATTATTAATAATGAAGAAGAGGATCAGTGGCTCAAGGCCGAAAATAAAAATGATTGCTTAAAATTCATAAGTCCATTTAAAAATCATTTATTAACGGCATATAATGTTGGGAAATTAAGGGGAAAACATGCAATAGGCAATACTGCTGAAGCTCATCAAAGAATAACCTATAAAGAATTAAGCAACTTTTAATTCAATGAATCATTAATAAACTTTTTAAGCTTATAGGACATTAGACTTTCAGTTACTTTTAAGATCTCCTCATCTAAATTACCTTCTTTTACATCCATTCCTTTTTTTATGCATTCCTGTGCAGCTTTCTCACTAGAAATAGTACAATTAAATGTTCCGTCAGGATCATACACATGATAAATGGTAGGCCTTTGTTCTTCTAAATACTTAAGGCGATTACTTAAATAATAAATTACATATTCTGGTCTGTCTTCCATTTAGATGATTACTTTATTTAATAATTACAAAAACCAAACCAAAAAGTTCAGTGATGTATGTATTAATAATGTGATAGTTCATGAATTTATTGTTGAAATTCCTTATTAATAGAATAACACATTGATCAAATGGAACAAAAAAAAAGCCCCTTTGCTAGTGCAAAGAAGCTTTTATTTTACTAATGGTCGGGGTGGCAGGATTCGAACCTGCGGCCTCCACGTCCCAAACGTGGCGCGATAACCGGGCTACGCTACACCCCGTAATTTTTCATTAGGGACTGCAAAAGAAATAAATTATAAGAATTCATCAAAATAAAATCAAGAAAATAAAAAAGAAATATTTTTTTAAAGAAATTAAAAGTTAGAATTTGATCTATTAGCTTTAACTAATGCCTCTAGTAAGAAGAGTTCATTTTTATCTGATGCAGGAAAAGTTTTAAATATTACATTACCCTCACTTCTTAGGGCTATATCTAGCATTCCTAAGCCTCCTCCACCTTTTTTATTAATAATTCCATTTTTCATTCTCTCCATACATAGCTCTTGAATTTCATGCTTATCTAATTCCAATATCTTATTGAATCTATTTTGTAGATCAATACAAACACCTTTATCTACAAAATTCCCAACAATGAGTTTAAAATTCTTACCGTACTTTAATAAATAGATCAACAAATTAACTTTTTTGTCCAGCTGATCACTTTGCTCTACACTATGTCTATAAGCATTTTCTAATGACTCAACAATAATTCCAAATAATCTTTTACAAGAAGGTTTATCAAGGTTTTGAAGAATTAATTTCTGTTTTAAGTCTTCCATTGAATCATTGATCTTGTTATAATCAAAAGCTCCAGAAGATTCATAAATTAGTTCAAAGCTATCAGAATGAACATATTCCTTTAATTTTATATCGAAGTGGGGTAGCATCCGCATACTAAATTAATTAAAATTTTATTAATGAATTAAATCATTTCAATAAAATACTATTTTGCTTAGATAAATATACAAATTTTGTAGATAAATAAAAAATAAACATAGATTAAGTGCTGAAATACATAGACGAAAATAGAATTTCTAAAATAAATAAAAGAAAATTATATTTGCATTCCTTATACAGAGAGGTGGCCGAGTGGTTTAAGGCGCATGCTTGGAAAGCATGTTAACGTGTAAGCGTTACGAGGGTTCGAATCCCTTCCTCTCTGCAAATAAAAACAGCTCACTATTGGTGGGCTTGGACTATATAGCTTTAATCAAATAACACCTTTCTTATTACTTCCCAAAGAATCCACTTACTTTAAGATTGTAAAGTACAATGGCTAATGCTTCACTTATTTAATCCTCAAATCTCTTAATTCAAATTTTGTTAAAATTTGAACATCTTGAGATTTATAATCCTTATCAGTAAACTGAACAAATAAAGTTAAAAAAGGATAATCAAACCCTTCACATTCACCAATTATTTGAGAATTCGGAAACAAACTAAACTCTTTTAGAAATTCATTTGAATTGCCATTGCAGGAAAAACAATTATCATTATACCATAAAGCTTCTTTCCATGAAATAGACTTAATAACATTATTGGTATTAACAACCTTTATAAGAATTAGATCCCTATCGAAACCGCCTTTTTTAGGTTTGCAATTTACTTTCATAGTAAATAACTCAACACCATCAATTGACCTATACAATTCCCAATCATTAGACTGAGCTTTAAAGGTAAAAACTACTAGTGATGATATAGTTAAAAATAGGATTTTATATATTGTTGTCATTATAAAAATTTGAGATTATCTAATAAGCATAACATGGCCTTGAAACTCTCTCAATTCTCCAGTTAACAGTTCATTCGCTTTAATCTTCCAAATGTATACATCTGATTTACATAGTTTATTACTTCTGTAATCATGGCCATTCCATTTCTTATTTACATCAAAGGATTCAAAGATCATTTCACCCCATCTATTAAAAATATACATTTTAAAACTTTGTGGTTGGTGCCCAAAAATATAAGGAAAAAACTCTTCATTAATCCCATTACCATCAGGTGAAAAACTATTCGGAACATAGATTGTAAATTCTTCCTGAACTTGAATATCCATACAATATTGATCTAAACAGCCAAAAGAATTCAACGCAGACAAACACACTTCATAAAATCCTGGAGCATCATTTGGAAAAGTAAAGACTGGATCAATGTCAGCTGATTGACCTAAAAATCCATTCTCACCAAATTCCCACAAAAAACTTGTTGAATTAGAAGAAGAAGAATTGCTAAAAATAGCGACTGGATCCAATATAGATATAGGATTATCAGCTACACTAAAATTAGCTATTGGGTATTCATGTACGCAAACCAAGTCTGTATAAGTAATACTATTGAAACAACCCTGATCTGAAATCATAGACAAACTCACATCAAAACACCCAATAGTATCATATGTATAATCAACATTACCACAATCTGTATTCGAACTACCATCACCAAAATCCCATATACAACTTGACCCAGGGTTACTTACAATTTCAGTAAAATCGACAGTCAATGGAACACAACCTTCAATTGGATTAGCTGTAAAATCTGGTTGCGGTAAAGGATTTATAGAAACATTTACAATACCTGAGACAGAAGGTGATTCACAAACATCTGTTAAAGTTACCGTGTAAGTAGTATTAGAAAGTGGAGAAACATATTGAAAAGCTCCTGTTCCTACACCGTGGTCCCAATTATAAACATATCCACTACCTACTCCACCAAAGCCTATAGCATTTATTGAGACACTATCACCAAAACAAATTGCAGTATCACTAAAAGCATTAACAATTAGAGGAGGATATAGAAAAACATTTATAGGCAATGTATCTGAAGAGCATCCATTATCGTCAATTGCATGTACATTAATTATAGTATCACTAAAAGGAATAACGAAATTACTTACTCCATTAGGCAAACCCGAATCCCAAAAATAATCAATAGACCCGGTACCGCCTGTTGAGTTTACAAACAAAAGAGCACTTCCTCCTATACATACAGTAGTATCTGGACTTACATTCAAAGTAATCAGATTAGGAGAAGAAACATTGACAATTTGAGAAGCAGAACATAAATTAGCATTCTCAACAGTAACTGTATAAGCGCCTGAGCATAAAGAAATAAAGGAGCCAGAAGCGTTATTAAATGTTCCATTCGGACCAACTAAAATGAAATTATTAGCTAGAGAAGCAGTTACATGAATTTCCCCTGAACAATCTCCAAGACAAACTTCACCAACAACGTTTACAGCATCTATTACCACCTCAGCAGGATTATTGATCACAAAATTGGTATCTACTTGACAAGAATTATCATCTAAAACGGTTAAACTGTAAGCACCAGAAGATAAATTTTGAGCATTAGGGCTATTGGATGAGCCAGTACCAGCTGGCAACCAATTATAAGTATAACCAAATGCTTGCGTACCACCTGAAGGGATAACAATTGCTTGGCCATCACTACCACCAAAACAAGATGGATCAAAAGTTGAAAAGACCATTGTAAGCTCAGTAGGCTGATCAATAATAATAGTGTCATATAATGTACAAGGGGTCTGATCAATTACTTCAACATAATAAGTTCCAGCACACAAACCAGTAGCAATATTGGTAGTTTGACCAGCTAGTTGAGTGTTGGTTGCTAAATCATACCATTGATATGTAATAACTCCTAAGCCTCCAAGTTGAGTTACTGTAGCAGTACCATCACATGGTCCATTATTAACATGACAAGAATTATCAGTTCCAGTAATAGAAAGTGACATAGGACAGCAATTTGCTCCTTGATTCAAAGTAGCTGTTTCATTAATTACACAGCCAGCGTTATCAGTTAAAGTTACATTGTAATTACCTGGAGGTAAATTATTAAAGTTCTGATTTCCAGCACCTGATAGCGTTTGATTGACAGGACCAGTGATGTCTATTGTATAATTTGGAGTACCTCCAATTGGAGTAACAGAGATCTGGCCATTATTATCTCCCATACAAAGCTCATCAACTGTGCTAATTGTTGGAGGAGACATACCTAATACAGTTATATTTATAGTTTCGCAGCAATTGAAACCGGCTCCATCTGTAAAACAAACAGTAAAAGATGTATCTGTAGTAACTGTAACTGTTTGATTTGCAGGATCACCTACTGGTCCTGTTGTTCCAGCAATATTATCCCAATCATAATAAGCAGAAGTGCAATTTTGAGCTGTAATAGTAACATTATCTATACCCCAGTGATCACAACAAGTACCAGAGCTTCCATCTTGATACCAATGAAAAATAGTTGAAGTGGTTTGTGCAGCAGCAGGTATAGGAAAACAGTATTGAGCCCAAGTTAAATATGGCCCACTTGTTCCACCAGCATTAGGCTGAAAATAATTAATAGTATTCCATGTAGCTCCTCCATTAATAGAATATTCTAAATATACACCTTCATTAGTAAGATCTGGTCCCTCACAAGAACCTGTACCACCTTGTGTAGCAAAATCCAAATAAAAGCAAATATCACCTCCACATGAAACATCCAAAGGAGCAGTCTCAAGTGTTCTAGGTGCAGCAGTAGTATTACCCATCCACATATAGGTGCCACCGTCAATACTAGGATCACATGGGTTGTTGAACTGACCAGCTGGAGAAACATTCCAACCTGGACCAGCATTACCAGCATCAAAATTATTATCTAAAACTGCTGTGGTATTACCAGAACCAGAAGCAGTCAATGTAACAGTTCCTCCTCCACAGGGCACAGTTGTTGAAGATGCACTAATAGAAACTGTGCATTGAGAATTAAGATTGAAACTATAAAAGATAAATATTAAAAAGTATAATATTTTATACCTAAAAATAATATTGAAATATAAATTCATCTTTATGAATAAAAAGCAAATATAATCTATTTAACGGCTGAAATTCAAGTAGTTGCTTCTGTTTTGTAAAAAAAATTATAAAATAACAATACTAATAATCAAAAAACATAATATTTTAATTTCACTATAAATATTTATATTTATCTAGATAAAATGTCTTAATATATAATATTTTAAATGAAAAAAGAACCACTTTTTGAGCTAATTAAAAAAATGAAGCAAACAGAAAAAGCTTATTTCAAAAAAACAGCTGCCACCTATAGAAAAAGCTCAAAAAATAATTTTTTACATCTATTTGAAATGATAGATAAACAGAAAGCTTATGATGAAAATAAGATTAAAGCAATCATTGGCTCAAAACATTTTGCTCAAAAAAAACAACACCTAACAAAAAAAATAATTGCCAGTTTAAAAAATTACTACTCAAAGGATTCAATAAAAACACAAATAGAAGGACTATTACACGAAAACAGGATTTACTTATCTAAATCAATGTTGGATTCAGCAGAAAAATCAATTGAAAAGGCAAAGAAATTAACCCTTGAATCCGAGAATTATCAACTTTATCTTTATGTATTAAAAAATGAGATCGAAATACTAAAGAATAAAAATGACCTTGAAATGATAGGTTTGCTTTTAAAAGACTATAAAGAAATTGAAGAAAAGGTTAATAAAATAGTATCCGAACATATTCAGCTAGAAGAGCTATTAATAAGTGTTGTTTTATGGAACAACGAGATGGAATATATAAGAGGAAAAGATCAATTACTAAAACTAAATGCAATATTTGAACAAAATAAAAAAACATCTAATAGTAAACGATCCAACAACATCTACTTCTACACTTCTGGCATCTATCATTACCTGAAAAGTGAACACGAAGAATCTTTAATTTTTTTTCAAAAACAACTAAAGCTATTCCACGAAACTAACTGGCTAAAAGAGGAAATGCTTGACTACATAAAATGTCTAGCAAATAATTGTCTACTCGCAATTATATTAAACAATACTACTTATCAATCATGTTATAAAGAACTCAAAGAAATTCAGACAGAAGATCTATTCTTAAAAATGATTTTGAATTATTATCAGCATCTTTTAGCCATTAAACACCTATCTACTCAATCAAAACATGAAAATGCATTAGAATATATTAAATTAAATGAAAATGAAATTCAAAATATTGAAGAACAGATCGCACAGAAAAAAATCCTTCAAAATGAGTTAATGATCATGACATTCACAAAAGCTGAAACTTATATTTTTAATAATGAACCAAAAAAAGCAATTAATACGATTAATACCTATTTGAATTTTCATGACAAGAAACTGAAAACAGATACTTACATTTTATCTAGATTAATCAATATTATCATTCATTTTGAGCTTCAAAATCTAGCATACATTGAATATGAAATTGAATCAATTAAAAAATGGATGAAAAACAAAAAAATAGACTTTAAATTTGAAAAAACATTTTTAATTTATTTTGAAAGCATCATTTACATCAATGATAAAAAAGAATTAATATATCTGAGTCAGAATTTATTAAAAGATATAGAGCTTCTTAAAAAAGCACCCTTTGAAAAAGCAGCTTTATATGTTTTTAGCTTTGAAAACTGGATAAAGAAAAAAATGCTAGATCTTATGAAAAACTAAAGATGACATGTTTCATTAATTGAAATAAACCTTTTAGCAAATAAGAATCTCTTTTGATAATAAGATATTTCATTATAATTATCAATCACCACTCCTCTATTTGTTGCATGGATCATTTGAAAAGAATGCTGTGTTTTTCCAATAACTAAAGATACATGACCTACCTTGTCAGAATTTAAATTCCTACTTTTAAAAAACAACAGATCTCCTGTGTTAATATCTTCAAAATCAATAGTTTGACCAACACCAGACAATCCACTTGATGATTTACTTAAAAAGATATTAAATTCATTAAAAACATAATAAATAAACCCACTACAATCAAACCCATTCTTAGAACAACCCCCATAAACATATTTTGTATTTAAAAACCCTTTAGCATTTTCAATAATAGAATCCAATTTAACATCAGTCACCTGAACATATTTATCAACACCCTTATAAGACCACACATCTCCTTTTTGTGCAGATATACTAAAAGCACAAAAAATTATTATTAAAATTAAAATGTGCTTGCCTGTATTGTTCATGGCTTTTGAGTAAATGAGGAACCGCTAAAAATAATTTTACTATCAGAAAAATCTGAATCAATGAGCTTTTTGATTTCTGTAAGAACTCTTTGATCTGGATCAATCATAGGGATACCCTCTCCTATTTGTTTAATTGAGACTATATTACCACTAATGAACTTCCCTTCTTTATTTACATTCACCTCAACTATTGGTGCAATGCCATTTACCCCCTTTAAATTAAACCTCTTATATGTACAAAAATTTCCTAAAGAATAGCAAATCAATCTATCCTTATAGACCTCCATTGCTCTAGACACATGAGGGCCATGACCAAAAACAATATCAGCTCCATGATCTATTACTTGATGAGAAAATTGATAAACATTGCCTCTGTTTTCACCATAAAAATATTCAGTCTTTTTAGTGACATGAGTTTTAGAAGCTCCCTCTGCCCCTCCATGAAAACTCACAATAACTATATCACAAAAAGAATCCAAAAATGCAACAATACGATTGGCATTATCTTGATTTGTTATTTTAACTGTTCCATTGTTGGGAGCAAAAGCACATAATCCAACTTTTAAATTATGAAGAGTAACTGTATCCCAAGGAATAGACTCAAGTCCAGCAAAACAAAAACCTTTTTCATTTAACACATTTACCGTATTAGTTCTACCAGAAGATCCAAAATCACCTACATGATTATTAGCAATAGACAAAAGATCAAATCCAGCATCCTTTAATTGATCAATTAAATATTCTGGCTGTCTAAAAGCATAACATAATGAAGGATCTGAACATTTTTTTACATTCCCTCCAGAATTAAGTACAGTTCCTTCTAAGTTCCCAAAAGTTACATCAGCACTTTTCAAAATTTCTTCCACATTTTTAAGAAGTCTCGTGCCTTTTGGAGGGACATAAGTATCAGAAGGGTAATTAGTACCCAGCATCATATCACCTACACCTATAACCTTATAAGTATCAATAGATTGAGCTATTGTGAAACAATTAATACATGTTAAAATTAAAGCGTAAATAAATTTCATGTCTAAAACTTAATAAGTCAACAAAATTAATACATAATAAAATATGAAAACAGCAAAATAAAAAAGTAATTAACATTTATCTATTACTCGATAAAACAAGCATTTATTTGGACTAAGAATGACAGCCATCAATAAAAACACATACCTAAACAACTATAAGTTTTATAAAGTGTTTTTAGTTCAATAAATTTTATAGCTATTATGAAAAACATTCAATTCTTATTCTTTACTCTCATCTTTATATTGAATAATCAACATCATATCTCTCAAACTTTCACATCTTCACACCTACCTATTATAATCATTAATACTAATGGCAATGAAATTATAGATGATCCTAAAGTTGCTGTAGATATTGGAATTATCGACAATGGACCTGGGAACATCAACAACATTACAGACCCTTTTAATGATTACAATGGTCATTGCGGAATTGAGTTTAGAGGGAATTCTACGCAAGGGTTTGATAAAAAAAACTATTCTATTGAGCTTTGGACTTCTCAAGGAATTGATACAAGCGCCAATGTTCTTGGATTACCAAAAGAAGAAGATTGGATCCTGCACGCAAGCCATGTAGATAAAACATTTATAAGAAACGTACTATCTTATGATATATGGAGCCAAATCGGTTATTGGGGTGCTAAAACTGTTTTTTGCGAATTAGTTATAGATGGTGACTACAGAGGATTATACATATTAATGGAAAAAAACAAAAGAGATAACGATAGAGTTGACATAGCAAAATTAGATACAGACGATAATGCTGGTGATTCATTAACTGGTGGATACATTGTAAGACTCGATTGGCCTGAAGGAAATGGGTTTTATTCAAATTATAATTCCCAAGATGGTTCTAGCTTTTATTATCAATATTATTATCCAAAATCTAACAATATAACTACTCAACAAGACGCTTATATTCAATCGTATCTCAATAGCTTTGAAAACGCACTATATAGTGGGAATTTTCAAAACCTTTCCACTCATTACATGAACTACATAGACATTTCCACTTTTACAGACCTTTTTATTATCAATGAATTATCTAGGTCTGTAGACGCTTATAAATTAAGTTCCTATATGCATAAAGACAGGATTGACAATGGTGGATTATTAAAAGCAGGACCCATTTGGGATTTCGACCTGGCTTATGATAATGCAGAATATTGTGGAGGTGAAGATGAAACTGGATGGACGTATTTACAAGCAGAAAGCTCGTGTGATGATCTAATGCTAATGCCAATGTGGTGGCAACAATTCATGACCGATCCAATTTTTGTTAATCATTTAAAATGTAGATGGGATTATTTAAGGCAAAATATTTTGAACATCTCCAATCTGCATGCTAAAATTGATGCATGGGTAGCCCAAATTAATAATGCACAAAACAGAAACTTTCAAAGGTGGCCAGTGCTAGGAGTAGATCTATTCGCACAACCTCACCCGCTACCAACCACATATAATGAAGAGATCAATGTCCTAAAAGCATGGCTTACAGACAGAGTTAATTGGTTAGATTATAACATCCCAGGTGATTGCAGCCAAAACATAGTAGGAAATGAGGATATCATTAATCAACCTGAATTAATTGTTTTCCCAATACCAGCAAACGATCATCTTTACATAGAATCAAAAAACAACACAAATATTATTAGTTATACAATAACAGATCTTAATGGGAAAATTATTTTGAATAAAAATGTTCATGAGAAAATAATAAGAATCTCAACTAATCATCTTTCTGTAGGGACTTATCTTTTAAGTGCAACGCTTGAGAACAATAGGATAATTAAAAAGATAGTGATCCAATAAATGCATTTATTTATTTTTGTAGCAATAACTAGATTAAGATGAAAATTCTTTTCCTTCAAACAGGAGGCACTATAGATAAAGATTACCCACATACATCCAAAGGATGGGCTTTTGAGATCCATGAACCTGCTGTTAAAAGGATCCTAGGAAAGCTAAATCCATCATTTAACTATGAGATTAAAAGTGTTTTCAAAAAAGACAGTCTTGAAATCAATGACAATGACAGAGAGCTTCTTTTATCGACTTGCTCTAATGCAAATAGTGATAAAATAATTATTACTCATGGAACTGACACAATCATGGAAACAGCTGAATTCCTTAATAAAGTTCAAAACAAAACAATTATACTTACTGGCGCTATGAGGCCAGAAAAATTTACCGATTCAGATGCTGATCTTAATATTGGAATGGCATTAGCAGGAGTTCAGGCACTTCCTTATGGAGTATATATCTGCATGCATGGCGTGATAGACAAGCAAGAAAACATTGGCAGAGACTCCGAAACAGGACAATATATTATAAAATGATTCCAACAAAAGAAGAGCTAATTAGCTCAAGAGATAGAATTACACCCAACATTCATCATACTCCTGTTCATTCATCTGCTATGATCAATGAAATTATTGGACTTGAAGTATTTTTCAAATGTGAAAATTTTCAAAAAATGGGTGCGTTTAAGATGAGAGGAGCTTCCAACGCAGTACTAAAATTAACTCAAGAACAAAGAGACAAAGGGGTCACCACACATTCATCAGGTAATTTTGCTCAAGCAGTGGCATTAAGTGCAAAACTAACAAACACAAAAGCCACAATCGTCATGCCAAGCAATGCTCCAGAAGTAAAAAAGAAAGCTGTTATAGGGTACGGAGCAACTGTTATAGATTGTGAACCTACTCTTAAGTCTAGAGAAGAAACAGCACAAAAAGTAGTCAATGAATTAGGTGCTACCCTTTTACACCCCTACAACTGCTATGATGTGATTGCTGGAAATGCATCTGCTGCTTTAGAATTGATGGAACAAACAAATAATTTAAATGCAATTTTTACTCCAGTTGGTGGTGGTGGTCTAATTAGCGGCACTGCTTTAGCTGCTCATTATTTCTCTCAAATAAAAGTATATGGTGCAGAACCTTTAGGAGCAGATGATGCCTATAGGTCTTTTAAAACTGGTAAGCTGATTCCAATGGTCAATCCAAAAACTATTGCGGATGGGTTAAGGACCAGCTTAGGTAACAAAGGGTTCGAGATCATAAAACAGCATGTGGCAGATATTTTTACTGTTGAAGAGCATGACATAATCAATGCCATGAAATTGGTCTGGGAACGAATGAAGATCATTATTGAACCTTCAAGTGCTGTTCCTCTAGCAGCTTTAATTAATCAGAAAGAAAAGTTCAAAGGTCAAAAAATAGGTATTATTATTTCAGGCGGAAATGTTGACCTAAAGCATAACTATTTTAAGTAACAATTACCTTTCTGAAATTACTTTTTTAGTTATACTCCCATTAGGCGTATTAAGATGTAGTAGGTATATACCTTTAGAAAGGTGATTATTTCTCCAACTTAATTGATGCATCCCCGCATTTAATTCACCTAAATCTCTAACCTCTATTTGCTTTCCTAATAAATCTGTGATCAATAAATCTACATGCATTTTATATTCAATTGAAAAGTCTATATAGATCATTTCTTTAAAAGGATTAGGGTAGATATTTAAACCATTAATAAAGGAAATATCTTTTATACTTGAGCCACCACAATTAACTGTGATAGACTGAGTTAAAGAATCACAAATATTTCCTGAGCAATCGTAAGCATATAGACTTACAGAATAAGTACCAGAAGCTGAATAAGTATACGTTGGATCTGTTAAAGTTGAAGTAGATCCTCCATCACCAAAATCCCACATATAAGACATCACATTTGTTGAATTATTTACAAAATAGACCATACATCCATTTATAGAATCGGAATATGAATAAAAATCAGCATCACAAGTTGGTGGGCAAGAAATTAAAACTGTATAAATTCCAGTACAACCATTTGAATCAAGTACATTAACAACATAAGTTCCAGAAGATAAATTAGTAAAAACATTAGAAGATGTATAGCTTAACCCATTATCGATACTGTATTGATAGGGAGGTGTTCCTCCACTTACTTGAATATCAATAGCTCCATCATTCGCACCACAACAAGTCTCATCTACAACAGTGGCAGTTACAATTGGTGCTGATGAGCTTGTTAAAGTATAAGTTGCAGTGGAAATACATCCTGTAGAATCTGTAACTGTAACTATATAAGTACCTGCACATAATTGATCGAGATAAGATGTTGTCTGACCATTGCTCCACATATAAGTATAGGGAGGTGTACCTCCATTAGCAGATACAGATATATAACCATTACATAAATTACATCCCGAAGGATCGACTAAAGAATCATTAATAGTAAAATTACATGGCACTCCGCAATTTACACTAACGAACATATTTATAGAATCACATATGTTTCCTAAACTATCATAAGCATATAGACTTACTGAATAAGCACCTGACATTGTATAGGTATGTGAAGGGTTATTTTGGTTAGAAGCACCTCCATCTCCAAATTCCCAATAAAAGTAAGATGCCCCTGTTGAATTATTCTGGAAATTAATAATACAACTATCAATAGAATCTGTAGCATAGGTGAAATTAGCTATACAATTAGATACTATAGTAATAACAACTGTGTACATAGAAGTACATCCATTAACATCTGTAACTGTAATTACATATACTCCAGCACTTAAGCCACTAAATATATTTGATGATTGTGATGTAACCCCACCATCTATACTATAAATATAAGCTGGAGTTCCGCCAGTCACATTAACAGTGATCTCAGCATCATTGGCTCCCACATAAGATTCATCTACAACATTGGCATTTACAATCAATGGGTCACATGGCACATCCACAGTAATAGTATCTAAACAGCCAACATTATCGATTACAGTTACTAAATATGAACCACAACATAAATTGGTTGCAGTAGAAGTTGTAACTCCGTTAGACCAATTAAAAATATAAGGGGACGACCCTCCAGAAACAAAGACTTCTGCAGATCCATCACATAAACTAGCACAGGAAGGCATTATAACAGAATCCGATAAAGAAAGATTACATGATACATTACATCCAGTAATTAACACGGGTTCACAAACTGTATCGCAAATAAATCCAGAAGCATCATAAGCTAGTATACAAACATTGTAGGTGCCATTAAGCATGTAAGTATGAGTAGGGTTTTGTCCTAATCCTATGTTTCCATCACCAAAATCCCAAGTATATGAACTGGCACCAGAAGCAGTAAAAATAACATCACAAGATGAACCTGTCACAAATGTGTGCTGAAAAGATGCATTACATATACTTCCCGATCCACAACTTACATTAATGGTCTGAACAGCAGAATCACAAAAGTTCCCTGTATTATCATATGTATATAATTTAACATTGTAATTCCCCGCAGTAAAATAAGTATGGCTTGGTGACACTTGTGTAGAAAAACCACCATCTCCAAAATACCATTTACATGAAGAATAATTCATAGAGGTATTAGTGAAATCTATTGTACATGAGTTGACAGGGTCTGGTGCATGAGTAAAGCTTGAAGTACATTGAGCTTTAAGCTGATCATTAGAAAATAAAAAGAATGATATAAATAAGGACAATACATTAATTGTCCTGAAAATATTTGGGGCAGTTTTCATGGTTAATTGGGTTAAAAGTTTTAAGTACATTATTTATGAAACATATAGCTTCATTTAATAAAGTACTTTACTAAAAATAGAAAAAAAAATTATATATCACTAATCGACCTGATGTAATATATGCTCAATCAAAAGAAAGTATGATGAGATTAAACAAATTAGTTCTTAAATTAGTAGAGTAAATATGGATTAACATGCCTATAAGAACATATACAAGCATTAAAATAAATAATTATGAAAAAAATAGATGCTCTTTTAAATGAATATGGAGAAAGTCATCAAAACAAAACCAATAAACTAATACACTGGCTTTGTGTGCCATTAATATTTTTTAGTATTGTAGGTTTAGTATGGTCAATTCCTCAAGGACCACTTGATAAAATTACTTTTTTTGAATACAATTATATCAATTGGGCAACGCTTTCCTTATGTCTAGTTTTAGTGTATTATGCTTCATTATCTATATTATTAACCCTAGGGATGACTGTTTTTTCAATAGGCTGTTTATATTTCACCAATGTCTTAGAGAACTTAATTTATGTCAAAACCATTCAAATGGAACTATGGCAGATCTCACTTATCATTTTTGTAATTGCCTGGATCTTTCAATTTGTTGGTCATAAGATCGAAGGTAAAAAACCTTCTTTTTTAAAGGATTTACAGTTCTTATTGATTGGACCCGCTTGGCTCATGCATTTCATATACAAAAAGCTGAACATCCCCTATTAAATTCATTCATGAAAAAAAATAAAAAGACAACACTATTATTGATTGCTTTTACCTTTATTTCTAATTATTTAATTTCTCAAAATACTGTTTGTTTTACAATAGAGTCAAACACAAATACAGGATTGGCTTTTTCAGGTTTTAGTAAATACGTAAATGTGCTAGATTGTTTCGATGTATATGCAGAATCGAGCATAACCGATGAAAAAGTACTACATGCTGCTGCTGTAGCTGCAGAGCTACTTGATAATAATGAGGATGGAATAGTAGATGACCCACTGCTAGAAGCAGAGCTTACATTGAATGATGCATTGATCCCTATATTCACAACAGATGGAAGTGTTGCTGAAAACAATTTTTTTAACTACTATAATGGAAATGGAGCTGCTGCTGTCCTCTACAATAATGAAATGAATCCTTATCAACCTGGTTACTGGGGAAGCGATGCTACAGTAGAAGAAGTAATTCATGTAATTAATGCAATTGGCCATACTAATATTTACCCTTCTGCTTTTACTCCTTCACCTAACTCATCTTTAATGTCTGCAGCCATGGATGTAGCGCGTGGGGGGCAATTCTTATCTGTACCTGCATCTTACCCAGCTGCTGCTTGGTATCATTACGATGATGTTACCTGTGACTTCCAATGTATGGCTATAGAGTACATGTATTGGTCGATTGTATCACTAATGGGAATTCTAGATGACCCAACAACCTGTACAGGAATAGCAAATGAATGGGAGCCCTGCTCACCTACTCTATTTCAAAGTACAGACACTTTAATGTATAATTTAATAACCGATCCACAATATAGCTTACCTCAATTGGCGCCAGATGGTAATTATTGTCCAGCAGGAATGAGTATTATTAAAAATAATATAGATCCTATTTATTTATATCCAAATCCATCAAATGGAGTGCTTCAAATTAACAGCGCTAATAATAAAATAAATTGCATTGAGATTTTCAATACTCAAGGTGTGTTAATTGATAGAAGACATCCAGGTATTACTAACCCCAAAGTTAATCTAGAGCAGCTTTCAAATGGTGTTTATTTTATTTCTATAGACAATACCAATAATAGAAAAATCATCATCAATAAATAGTTCTTACTCAATTGATGATTGGTATATTTGCTAAAAATCGATTGGTGAACAGAAAATTTCTCACTCCTTCCTATTTTACACTGTATTTGATTACAGCAGTGATCTTTTATTCATTGTTTAACATCAAACCTTGGAAGAATGCTGATGACAACAAAGAAAAAAGTCTGGTTATTAATAATGATGTAGTATCCTATTACGCCTACCTCCCTGCCTTTTTTATTCATGATGATCTACAATTAAATTTTACTGAAACAGACGAAATTGATTATCATGCTAAATGTCAATTCTGGCCAGAAAAAGCTCCTAATGGAGGTAAGGTCATTAAAACAACCATGGGAATGTCATTTTTGTATTCCCCTTTCTTTATAGCTGGACATATTTATGCAATCAATTCTCATCATAAAGCTGATGGTTTTTCTAAACCTTATGAATTCTTCCTTACATTTTCTTGTTTATTTTATCTAACCATTGGGATTATCTTTTTAAGGAAGATCCTTTTAAGAACATTTTCTGAATGGGTTACTTCAATAACCCTTATATGTCTGGTTTTTGGGACACACCTTTATTACTACAGCACTACTGAAGCTACTATGTCCCATGCCTACAATTTCTCACTAATAGCTTGTTTCATCTATTATACTTTTAAATGGCACGAGCAACAAAAATTATTCTACACTATCCTATTGGGAATCTTAGGAGGACTTATTGTGCTAATTAGACCAGTGAATATTATCCTATTCTTGCTCCCCTTTTTATACAATGTTAAGAGTTTAAATGAGCTCAAAGAAAAAACACTATTTTTCATAAGTCACTGGAAGCACCTTCTAGTGATTGCTGTTCTTGCATTATTAGTAATATCCCCCCAATTATTTTACTGGAAATACGTAACAGGAGATTGGTTCTTTAATTCTTATGTTGGAGAAAAGTTTTATTTTGGACAACCTCATATAATGGAGTTTTTATTCAGCTATAGAAAGGGGTGGTTACTTTATACTCCAATCATGCTACTCTCCATTATTGGAATAATACTTTCTTATAAAGGTCAAAAAAATATTTTTTTCGGACTCAGTATTATTCTTGGCCTTAATATTTACATCTTATCTAGCTGGTGGAGTTGGTGGTATGGAGGAAGCTTTGGAATGCGTCCAATGATAGATGTTTATGCTTTATTGGCAATTCCTTTTGCGTTATCTATTCAATGGATCATTCAAAGACATATCTTTCTAAAGATAATTACTGGATGGCTGATCCTTTATTTTATTAATTTAAACTTGTTTCAAACCGCTCAAAAAAGACACAATGTCCTACATTGGGACAGCATGACGAAAGATGCTTACTGGACCAATTTCAATAAGTTGAGAATGAAAACCGCTAATGACTGGCACATCCTTGAAAAACAAATTCAACCACCTGATTATGAAGCTGCCAAAAAGGGAATAGATGAATATAATTTTGATCCATTTTAAATCTTATATTTGGTGCCCTTAAGTATGATCAATCAACTTTCTATAATTATACCTGTATTTAATGAGCAACAAACCATCTATAAGTTGCTTGATAAAATTGCTAATCTTTCTTTAATTAATAATGTAAAAAAGGAGATCATAGTCGTTAATGATGCATCAACCGATGCTAGTAAAGACAAGATCATCCAATTTATAAGTGAAAATCCTTCCTCAAACATCGTCTTTATAGACCAACCTATTAACAAAGGAAAAGGAGGGGCAGTAAAAAGTGGAATAGCAAAAGCCAGTGGTGATTATTGTGTGATACAAGATGCCGATCTCGAATTAGACCCAACGGAAATCAACACTTTACTACAACCTATTATTGACAATGAAGCCAATATTGTATACGGCTCTAGATTTCTTAACAATAAGAAACACGAAAAAGAGGTGCTACTAAATAGAATGGCCAATAAATTCCTAACCTGGCTGAGTAATCTTATTATGGGGGTGAAATTAACAGATATGCAAACTTGCTATAAAATGATCCCAACTGAACTCTACAATCAGCTTACTTTAAAAGAAAATGGATTTGCTTTTGATCCTGAAATTACCGCTAAGCTAGCTAAGAACAAACAATTAAAATGGAAAGAAGTCCCTATTAGCTACCATCCAAGAACCAAAGAAGAAGGAAAAAAAATTAGATGGAGCCACGGATTTAGACAACTGTATAGCATTATAAAATATGGTCTTTTTAGATCTTGATCGCTAATCTTGTCCCCTGATCAATCGCTCTTTTTGCATCTAACTCTAATGCTTGATCGGCACCTCCTATTAAATGTACCTCCTTGCCCATTTCTTTTAAAGGAATAAAAAGCTCATTATTACTCAGCTGACCAGCACAAATAATAACATTATCAACTTCCAGCACATGGTCTTTATTTTTTCGCTTATAATGTAATCCTTTATCATCAATCTTCGTATATTCTACTCCATTGAGCATCTTAACGTTCTTGTTTCTTAAGGAGATTCTATGCACCCATCCAGTTGTTTTACCCAATCCAGCACCAACCTTTGACGACTTTCTTTGTAGCATCACTACTTCTCTTGGATTTTCAGGGACCTCTGTTGCAACTCCTTCAATACCACCACGAGCATTTAGCTGATGATCTATCCCCCATTCCTCTAAAAATGCAGCAGTATCTAAAGCAGTAGAGCTACCTTTATGTGTAATGTACTCTGCCACATCAAAACCTATTCCTCCAGCACCAATAATTGCCACCTTTTCACCAACCTCCTTTTTATCTTTTAAAACATCTATGTAGCTCATTACTTTTGAGTGTTCCACTCCTTCTATATTTGGAGTTCTAGGCTGAATCCCTGTAGATAAAATGATCACATCGTAATCACTTAGTGTATCTTTATTGGCAACAGTATTTAATTGAATTGTTACTCCACTTAATTCAAGCTTCTTTTTAAAATAACGTATAGTTTCATGAAATTCTTCTTTTCCTGGAATTTGTTTAGCAATATTGAACTGGCCTCCAACTTCATTAGAAGCATCCAATAAGGTAACATGATGGCCTCTTTCTCCAGCAACAGTTGCAAATGCCAATCCAGCAGGACCAGCACCTACCACTACAATCTTTTTAGGTTGGTCAGTTTTATTGATAATCAGCTCCGTTTCATGACACGCAAAGGGATTAACTAAACAGCTTGCAATTTTTCTTTTAAACACATGGTCTAAGCAAGCCTGATTACAAGCTATACAAGTATTGATCTCATCTGCTTTATCCGCTATTGCTTTATTTACAAAATGAGGGTCTGCTAAAAATGGACGAGCCATTGATACCATATCTGCATGACCATCTGCTATTATCTGATTACCTAGTTCAGGAGTATTGATTCTATTAGTAGTAATTAAAGGGATTTTCACCTCTCCCATCATTTTTTTAGTCACCCAGCTAAATCCTCCTCTTGGAACCATGGTAGCAATTGTTGGAACTCTTGCTTCATGCCAACCAATACCAGTATTGATAATAGTTACACCTGCTTTTTCTAACTCTTTTGCCAACAACACAACCTCTTCCCAACTACTCCCACCTTGCACTAAGTCCAGCATAGACAACCTGAATATAATAATGAATTCCTTACCTACTTTTTCTCTTATTTTATTTAAAATGGCTAAAGGAAATTTAATCCTATTCTCGTAAGAACCTCCCCACTCATCTAACCTTCGATTAGTACGAGCTGCAATGAACTGATTAATCAAATATCCTTCTGACCCCATCACCTCTACACCATCATAACCTGCATATTGAGCCAAGCTGGCACACCTAGCAAAATCATTAATAGTTTTGGTTATTTTTCGTTTTGATAGCGCCTTAGGTTTAAATGGAGATATCGGAGATTTAACAGCACTTGCAGACACAGAAAATGGATGATAACCATATCTTCCACTGTGCAAGATCTGCATACAGATTTTTCCTCCATTTTCATGTACCTTTTTAGTAATCTTTTGATGTTTTCTAGCCGTTCTTTTATTGGTAAGCTTACTAGAAAAAGGACCTACCCAACCTGCTATATTAGGGGAAATACCGCCTGTAACAATTAATCCAACTCCACCTTTTGCACGTTCGGCATAATATGCAGCCATTCTCTCATATCCATTCTTCACTTCTTCTAAACCAGTATGCATAGACCCCATTAGCACCCTGTTTTTAAGAGTAGTAAATCCAAGGTCAAGGGGAGCTAATAGATGAGAGTATTTAGTATGCATGAATACCTTTTTTAAACAAAGTAAATATAAACTATCTCTTGAACAAAGAGGTTTTAAAAATTATTGACAAATTATTGCCTCACCACCTTTAATTCGCGTGTAAAGTTGTCGTTAGTAATTCCAATTAAATAAATACCACTTTTATAGGTTGAAAGATTCAACTCCAACTTTTGGGAGTTTGTTAGTGTATTAAATACTACCCTACCCTGCAGGTCTTTTAAAGTGATGGTGCATGGCAATTCTATTTGCTCGAGCAATATATTTAAAACATTTTGAGTAGGGTTTGGGTATATTTTAATCAAACCATTATTATTATTATAAATGATTTGAGGATTTCCTCCTCCATTTCCAATAATTCCCATATTTGAACGAGTTGTGTTATGGTCTACTGCTTTTGTAGCGGTGCAAGTGTTAGGTGGTATTACTTCTATAAAGTAATTATTTTGAAGGATTGGAAAAAGTGGATTACCATCATTATATGTGGTCACTAGATAATCCACCGAATCGATCAATACAAGCCCAGTTGAAGGATGATTTCTATATATATAATGTTTATTATATGGAAAACCAACATACTGGTTCCAATACAAATCAATTGAATTGTTAGGAAGCAAAGAGCTAGTTAAATGTATGCTTCTATGAAAGGTGCTTTTAATCGATTCAACTCCACAGGTATCAACAACACCCAGCTGATAACCCCAATTAGTAGTTTGAGGATAACAAATGGTATCAATAAACTGACTTAAGCTATCGTAAGGAACAGAAGTTAAATAATTGGCAACTCCATCCAAACAACATTCTCGATAAATATTGAAGTGCGATATATTACCAGCTGTAAGGGGCTTTTCCCAAACCAGCACATTGTTTTCGGACAAAGAATCTACTGTTACCATACATATTCCTGGATTATAAGGCTCGTTTGACAATAGATCTTGTTCCAAAAATGATATACATCCTATAAAATCAGTTACTTTTAAAATATAATTACCTGCAGAAATTCCACTAATATTCATATTAGTTGTTCCATCATTCCAAAGAAAGTCATAGGGAGTATTACCACCAGAAACATTAACAAAAATATCACCTGTATTGCCACAAGTAGGTCCGACAACTCCAGCCAAATCTAAAACCATTGATGAACTATTATTAAGTAAAATATTTTCCTCAATAAGACAACCATTTCCATCAGTTATTATTACAGAATAAACATCTGCAGCTAAACTACTTACTGAATTTCCAGATTGAAAACCTACATTACTGCTCCATAAATAATTTGGAGTTCCTGTACCACCTGAAACAGCTATATCAATAGATCCATCTGAAAGATTACATGTTGGTAATACTGTATTTATTGAATTAAGAATTAAAGAATCTGGTGATAAAACATGTGCAAATCCAGAGGATATACAATCGGATTGGTCTGTTACTGTATATTGGTATAACCCAGGAGGTAAATTAGTAATGTACTCACTATTTCCTCCACATAACCAAGAAACAGCATAGGGAGGGTTTGAAGAGTTAATAATTAACTCTATTTCTCCATCATTGGCACCTGGACAAGTTTCATCCAAAACATTGTTTATATTAACTATTGGGCCATTGGAATTTCCTAATAACACTACATCATAGTAATGACATTGATTGTCATCACTTATCATTAAGTTAACTGGACCTGCCTCTAAACTATCAGCAGTAAAATCTAAATCACCATTACTCCAATGAAAATAATAATTAGATCCACTAGGATTAAGTACAGTAGCAATGACAGATCCATTAGTTGAATCGCATAAAGGCTCGGTAATTTGGAAATCAACTTCAAGATCTGGTAATACATTAACAATAATAGTATCTAAGTCTGAACAACCATTGGCATCAATGCCATTCACTATATAATCAACACTTCCTGTTGCTTGAATAAAAGGAACTCCATTATCAACACCATTATCCCAATCATAAACAAATGCACCAGAAGCTGTCAAAGTTACATCTTCGCCAGGGCAAACAATCATGTCTGTACCAGCATTAACTGAAACAGGAGCAGGATCGGCAATAGTTACATTAGTAAGTGTTGAACATCCAGTAACATCTGTTACTGTAACTGCATAAGTACCTGCACAAAGTCCTGTAGCAGTAGCCGTAGTTTGATTTCCAGCAGGAGCACCCCATAGATAAGTGTAGGTCGGTGTTCCACCAATAGGTACAGCTGTAGCAAATGCATCACAATCTCCATTACAGGTTGGATTTGTTTGCGTAAAATCAACAACAATGGTAGCATTGCTACTATTCAATGGATTATTACATGAACTAGAACCAAGATTAAAAACAGCATTGTTACCATTAAAGTTTGAATGGGGTGTATTTGATGTTATTCTTCCATCTGTTGCAGTAGCACTTCCACTACCATTGGATAATGTTGCAGGATTATTAAGTAGATCATCCCACTCTGAAGTAGCTGTATTATAATAACATAAAATTATATCTGCAGGAACATTTACACCACTGTTAGCATCCCAATTAATTCCAATGTAACAATCAGATCCTCCAGCGCTTTTATCTACATCCCACCAGCTTTCAATGCCAATATGATTGATAGGTAAACCGCAAATAGTACTCACATAGGTTGTGTTGTAAAATTCTGTTGTATATACTGTAAAAGTAGTAGCCGAGGGTGTAATGTAAATGGGCCTATAGTTTACTCCATCTCCTATGGGAACTTCATATACGGAAGTACTGCCTGTTTCAATGTCCATGGGACCTATTACATGAGATGACGCATGTCCCCCATTTATCACTCCAGCCTCCTTTAATGTTATTTTATTAGTAGAATCTGAATGAATATAACCACTAAATAAAGTGAGTGCTCCTCCAACTTGCATCTCGCTATTCAATGTAACATTACCAACATTTAGAGTTACATCATAAAAATAAGGTGGAATGGAAACTGGCCCTGGAAATGACAAACTACCAGCATGATTGAAAAGTGTTGTTCCTTCAAATATTACATCACAAGCAGGATCAGAAGCATCCAACCCTCCTTCTGCACCAACAGTTAGGTCCCCAGATAAATTTAATGAATGAGTATCTAGGTCAAGTACACAATTTGGTATAATTGAAGTTATTAATTCACCATCTACATCCAAACTACCTATTACCGTTTTAACACCAGCAGAAGCAATATGAAGGTTATGATAATTATCTCCAAGTACCGATTGTGTAGTACCACTATATATTACTGTGCCTAATGTATTATCCAAAGTTCCTAATGAATTAACAATTGAAGCCAGATCCAAAATTCCTGCACCCGTAAAATCTATAACTCCACCTGTTGCATCAAAATTTCCATCAGCATCATATGCAGCACCACCAGAAATAGTTAATATACCATCTATATCTGATAGAACTGTTACATTGAAAGTTCCTGCATTTATGATTAGTGCAGCCCCTGAGCTCAATGTTAAAGAATTACAAGTAATATTAGTAGTGATAACTGGATAGAATGTAGCCCCACCATTTATGGTAACATCATCTAATGAAGAAGGGACAACATTGCCAGACCAATTACCTGTATTGTTCCAATCCGTATCAACAGCACCTGTCCAAATAAACAGAGCAAATGATTGTGCACATATAAAAAATGTTAAAAAAAGTAAGCAAATGTGTTTCATATTAATTTAGTTAATTATTCTCTAACTACTTTTAATTCACGAGAGAAATTATTGTTGGCAATCCCAATGATATATATGCCTCTTTCGAAGCTAGAAAGGTCCAGTTCCATCTTATGAGAATTAGTTATGGTACTTTGGATTTCCCTTCCCTGCAAATCTTTTAAAGTAATGGTGCATGGTAATTCTATTTGCTTAAGCTCTACTTTTAAAACATTTTGAACAGGATTTGGATAGATTTTAAAAGAGACTTTGTTCTTATTATTTATAAACTGAGGATCTCCTCCGCCATTTCCTACTATGCCCATGTTAGAACGAGTAGTATTATGATCTACAGCCTTAGTTGAAGTGCATGTGCTTGGCGGCACCACTTCTATCATGTAGCTAGCGCCAATACTGGGGGGATTAAAATCAGAATAGCTAATATTATTGAAATTTACCGTTCCCAATAATTCCCAGTTGCCTGTTGAAGTAGAATCTCTTAATATGTTATAAGTGCCAAATGAAAACCCTTCATAAGTATCCCAAATAAGGTTGACTTCGTCATTAATCCCTTGATTAGCCGTAAGGTGAATGGTCTCATGAAAATCGCTTAAAGCACTAATGTTACCACAAGTATCTACTTGTGCAATTTTATACCTATAAGATGTAACATTGGGGTCGATACCTATATCTGTATCTAAATATTGACTAAGTGAATCATAAGGA
>Ga0209992_10000925_pt1 | contig 34776 bp, 40 predicted proteins | sample 2SBtaG_2_FD_182564 | JGI IMG/M metagenome (GOLD analysis project Ga0209992, IMG submission 182564) | Deep subsurface microbial communities from Kolumbo volcano to uncover new lineages of life (NeLLi) - 2SBTROV12_ACTIVE470 metaG (SPAdes)... | ecosystem: Environmental > Aquatic > Marine >...
TGAAAAAATGGAAGCTTTAGTCGATGAACTAAACAAAGTAAATGCACACAGAGAACAACTAGTCGGACAAGTACAAAACCTACAAGGTGTACTAATGTACCTTAGAGGAAAAGACGACAACCCTGAAGTAATAAATGAGGGCGGAGTACCAGAAGAAGTTGTAGAAATGGCTAAAGAAGCAATAAAAGGTAAAACAGGAGATAAAGACTCCTAGGAGATATAAATGGCGACCACTGCTGGAGCAGTATTTGATAAAGTTTTGAATTGGGACGGTGCGGGTGCAAGCAGTAGTGATTATACTGATGTTACCTTAGAGTCTCAAAGTCCTGCAGGCACGTCATTTACTATATTCGATTCTACATCACATCACCTTTACTTAGGACACGCATCAAAATTTGATATGGCTATATTTGATGTTGATACTGCCGGAAGTTTAGGCACACTTCAGTATGAATATTATAATGGTGCATGGACAGAGTTTGTTCCAGCTTCTGCTAGATATGAATTAGACCCTGATGATAATGAGGGTGGTCAGTATGCATTTGATAAAGATGGGGCAGAAATATTTCCATCTAACTTACTTAGTGATTGGACAACTGTAGCTATAAATAGTAGCACATTGTATTGGGTAAGAATATCTTCACCTAGTAGTGTTTCTACATCTCCCACAATAAAAAGAATACAAATGAGACCTCATGCAGCATATTGCACAACTAAAGAGGTTTATGAGTTAATGCAACTTAAAAATGTACTTAGCGGTACAGACTTTACTAGTTCTACAGTTCCAGCAAAATCTACAGTAGAACAATATATTTATGAGGCACAGTCTTATATAGATATGCAATCAAGAAAATCATGGAGACCTAATTATATTGCTAATGAATACCATCCTTTTAATTTGAATGGGTTTCATTTAGACAGACCCGACCCATACAAAATATTATCCTTACAAGTTTGGAACGGGGCAGAGTGGGATACAAGAAGACAAGGAAGAACAAAAGACTACTTTATGGTTCCTGATACAGGCATGATACAATTTTCAAGATACTTTTTACTACCCGCAAGATTTACTTCTTACAATGCTCCAGTGTGGAGATGGGGTGGCGGAGAATTTACTATGCCTGTGAAAGTAACTTATTTACATGGTAGAGATATTCATACAGATGCTCAACAAGGCGGATTAATAACAGACATGACAAAAAAACTAACAGCTATTGAAATAGCAAGAAGTGCTGATTTTGGTGGTTCTGTTGTTAGTGGTATGGATAGATATGACATGAGTTCAAAAATAAGTGGTTGGCAATCAGAAATAGAGTCTAACTTAGACAGTTTACGTGCATTTGAGGTGTTTTAATGGCTGATGAACCAATACCTATAGATGCTGTTATGTCTGACTTAAATGGTCAGTGGGAAGCATCCAATGTAACAAAACCTTCGTTGACCACCGTAAATGGTGAAAGTCAACCATATCGTTTTGACTTAAATGTAGGAGACCACATAATAGGAAGAACTGGAAGCCCAGCTTTTGATGAAGTTCCTTTAGGCAATCATAAATACGGTAATAGATTCTATAATATTGAACTAGAATTATTTACTTTAACAAGTAGACAAAGACTATATAACTTGATGCAAGAAGTGCGTAGAATTATGCACGCTAGAAGGCACTCACTAACTAATTTTCAACGACAAATGTTTACAACTTTTAATGAAGAAGTTGGGGAACAAGCAAATGTTTGGACAGGAACTGTTCAGATACAATTAGAAAATAACGGGGTTTTACTAGAAACTTCGTAAAAATAAGTATAATATAAATATACGATATTAAAACAATGGAGTAAAACATTATGGGAGTATATCGAAGCGACCAAGCACAATTAACATTCGCTGCTGAAGCAGCACAAGGAGCAGACCCTGAAATGATGGAGGGGAATCCAGTTTCTTCTTCACCGGCCAACGGGCTTTTAAACCACCCCACAACTGGATTGCCAGCGGGTAGTAGAAGTATAACTGTAAATGGTATTAGTAACACTTTTGTAGTAGGTGATTTCATAAGAATTGGTACTGTTCAAACTACCTATGCCTCTACTGTTGTGGAGCACGAAGTTAGACGTATTGAATCAATGGCTTCTGCTGGAGGTAGCTCTACCAATACTTTTACACTAGACAGACCAACTGCATTTTTTCACGATGATGATGAAGCAGTATATGAAGTAGATGGTTTAGGTGACGAAGGTGATGTTACCAGACATGGGGACAATAATAAATTTATAACTTTTATTCCGGGTATATATGAAACAATAGAAACTCCTGACCCTTCTATGAGTATTGAGGGAAGAAGATTTCTTAGTACTACATCTAAAAGAAATGTTTCGGTATTTTATCCGGGACAACAAACATTAACAGGTGGTGTGTCAGGTATTGTCCTACTTAATGGGTGGCCTTTAAGATTCCCAATAGGAACCGTTCGTACTTTTCCAATAGCTAGTTCTACAAGTGGTAGTACTGGACTTACTCTTAATGGGGCGGTAAAAAAAGGTGACGTTTATATTCTTCTAAATGCTGTTACAAATTTAGTAGATGGTGACTATATTGTTATTGGATATACTAGTGATGATTCAAATTCTACTGCTGAAGTAAGAAGAATAGTAGATATTATAAGTAGTAGAGTTAAATTGAATTACCCATTAAGTTTTGACCACGCAACCAGTACAGCTGTACGAGAATGTACAACTGCAAGCGTTTATACACACACTATTGAAGAAGCTGTTGATTTAGATACGGTTTCATGGCATGTACATATGAAAGACAGTACAGAAACAGCCACAAAAAACTTTGATAGAAGATACATAGGAGGAATGATAGGTTCATCTACAATATCTGCTGAAGAGGGTGGAATGTTGTCTATGTCTTGGGATAGTGTAAACTTTCTAAATATGGTACATAACCAACAAAACCAAAAAACCGTTGGTGATGCTTCGGGGGATGACTATTATGGGGCTAGTATAGCTGCTAACATGCCAAGATATGGATTGATGCAAGCTATTGATTCAGACGATGTAGGAGAACCTAGTCACAATGGTGCAGCAGTTAATGACGGTACCGGATATCCAACAACTTCTCCATATTATTTTTCACAAGGAACAATTAAATTCTTTGGGCAAGAGTTTGCTAGAATAAGAAGTTTTTCAATATCTGTTTCAAACGGAGAAGAACCAAGATATTATATTGGTAAACAGGGTGCAAGAGCAAGAGGACCTTTTGAAATCCGAGAGGGTGCAAGAGAGTACTCTATGTCAGCTAGTGTAGTATTACCAGACGCTGATAACACAGCTGCAGCGTCTGTTACCAATGCGGCCCAAGATAGTGCTTTAGAATTATTTAGACAATTACTATTAGAAGGTGATTATGGTGCTGGTGGGGGAAGTGTATACAGAAGAGGTTTCACAGCTAGTTTAAAATTTGAAAGAGGAACTAACGATTCTATAACTATAGACATACCACCAGAGCTAGATGGCACAGTGGGGTCACCTACAGAAGGTACCGATAACACAAACCAATTAAATAAACAAGGTATTTTTATAAACTCAGCACCACATACTGTAACAACAGATAATCCATTTCAAGTAGATTTGGATATGGTGTTTAGAAGTTTAAGAATAACAATAGTGGATAGTATACCAGTATATCCATAAACAATAGAATAAGGAGGCCTATATGGCAAAGCAAAGTAAAGCATTTGATATTTCAAAGTATCAAATTACAGGAGAATTGCAAGTTAAAAAATTAGTGATTGAGGAGACAGGAGACGAGATAGAAGTTAAAGTCAAACCTTTATCGTGGAGCAGAAGAAACAAAATAGTTTCTAAATGCTTAAAGGTTTCAGAGACTGGGAACACTTTTGATGGTGACTTATACATCAGAGAATGTTTAAAGCAAATGGTTATGGAAGCTCCTTGGGGGGCTACTAATGAATCATTTTTGACAACCATTGATGAGAGATTAGGAAAAGCTTTGGAAACTTTGGTACCGCAAGCAATGGATGGTGGCGGAGATGTGGGCGAAATAAAAAAAGGATAATGGCTTTTCTACGGGGGGCTGCAGATATCACGGAGTATGAAGCAGTTCTCTACTCACACTGGATTGTTACTGTTCAGTTAATAGAAATAGGAGTTAGTTGGGAAGCCATACAAGGATTAAGTAACGATGATATAAATATGATACTAGGGACTAAAGCAGCATTTATTCAGAGAGAAAATGATGAACATGCAAGGTCAATGGCTTCTAGTAAAGCAAGTATGCCAACAAATATAGGAGGAAAAAGATTTTAAATGGTATTTGGTGCAATAGGATTACTTAGAATGGCTAGTGGGGCTGTAACTTCTGGGGCTATGGCCTACGGAAAAGAAGCAGGCTTAAATATGGCTAGTAGAGTAGGTGCTACCGAGGGCACCGGAGACGAAAAAAAACTTAAAGAGGGGATAATAAATGGTCCCAAAGGAGTTATGACACGTCTTAAAGATGGAGCTAAAATGGCATCTAAAATGACTGGTGTAACTGCTAGTATATCTGCTATGCTAAAACAATCTCAGATTTTTACTGGTGTAGTAGGTTCTATATTTCAAATAATTGGTGCTCTTATAGATATTTTATTAATACCTTTAGTTCCTATATTTATGCCTATTGTTCAAAGTTTAGCAGTACTTACAAAATATGCACTTGCAGCTAATGAAAAAGGATTTATGCCGGCATTAGCCTTTGTACCAGTGATTGGGCCATATTTATTATTAGCACACTCTGCATCAATAGCTGCAGACTATGTATCGGACTATCTTAAAAACCTTGATTGGGGCAAGATAGGTAAAGATATGTGGGAAAATGTAAAAAACGCTTCTGGACTGCAATGGCTATTTGGAACGGATAATATAATTCACAAAATGGGAAGAAAAATTGCAGACGTGGCACTTTGGCTTGAAACCGGACTTGAAGCTGTATTTAAAGACTCATTAGCATTTCTACTTGAGATTCCTATTCAGCTAGTAACTTTAGTTAATTCCTTGATTGGCGTACTTAATCAAGCTAGATGGCCAAGTGCTGGAATACTTGGAGGAGGAGGACTTATCTTTGGAAGTGGACTACCAGCACCTATTGAGCTTGAAAAATTCTTACGAAAGGAACAAAAGGATTTACGAGCAGGGGCAGAGGCATCTCGAATGAGATATGCTGACCGTTTTCCATTAGCGGGTTCAACTGAAGTGTTAACAAGAGAAACTGTTACTGACGCATTTGGGAATGACCGTAGAGTATTAGATGCAGACAGTTTACGAAGAGGGGTTGAGGCTATTTATCAAAATAGTACAAAAGCTTTAGTATACCACGTAGAGCGTGAACAAGAAATGTTAGATATGGATTTTAGCTACTCATAAATAGGAGATGAAAAATGTCAGATTTAGCAGTATTACTTAGAGATGGGACAAACTCCGGAGCTACAAACAGATATGCATTAAAAGTAGACCAGTTGACTATTTCAGCGGGTAGACAACCAATTCAAATTCCAATGCCGGGGGCTTCTCCGATTATTCTTGACCTTGGACAAACAAGACCAACTATTACGATATCTGGAATTATGGACAATATTGGTCAAGACACCACTAATACCACAGCAAACGCTTATTTTAATATGGAACAGCTAACAATTCAGGGGCAGACTTATTACGTACCATATAAGAATCATTTAGAAAGTAAATTATTAACTTGGACAACTGGAGATGATTTAGAACTAGAAGTAGGAGATGCAACTACTCCTGATTATTCTGGTTCTGGGACTACGGCTTCGACCGGTGGTGGTGTATATAAAGTAATGATAGCTCAATTTCAATTTAGTGTTGCTCCCGCTTTAGAGGACAGATGGCAATTTAGTATACAATTTGTTTCCGAGTGGCGAACCGGTATATCTTAGGAGCTATTTATGACAACAGTTAGTAAATCCATAGTATCTTATTGGGATGGGGATTCTTGGGAAGATTTTGCCGTTAGTGGTGTAACTCGACTATACTCTATGGTAATTTCTGACTCCATGAATACACCTAGAATAGCTAATCTTGTTATTTCTAATCATTCTACCAACCCCCAAGCTAATAGTGGTTCTGCAAAAGGACCATATACAGGCGTTGTTGGAGATTTTACACCTATTAAGATTCGTGATAAAGATTCCGGAGAAATATATTTTTATGGTGCCGCTACTAGAGTTAGAGATGATTTTAGTCAAGACTCAGGAATGTTACTTAGAATTAAAGCGGAAGATTACTTGTTTGAACTTAGAGACCAAGTTTCAGCAGGTAAATTATCTTTTAGACAAATAGCAAACGACAGAGCCCTAGTTGCTACCTTAAATGAAGCTTTAGATAATAGTGAAACAGAAATTACTGTTACCGATACTACTGAATTATTTCCGGGTATGCGTATAACGTTTGCTAGTAATGACGAAGAAATGCTTATTACCGAAATTAATAGTGGTACTTCTATAGATGTTGTAAGAGGTGTTAATGGTGAGTTTGATACGCACTCTAGTAGTGCTGCTATGTTTGAATCAGCAACTCCTACAATTGCCTTTGTACCAAATGGTAGCCCTAAAAACACTAGCAAGAAACAGTGGAATCGTGCCATAGGAAGTCGTGGAGGATTAATTAAGTCTTTTATAGAGAATTACACAGATAACATAAGACATCCGGGTTCTTCAGTTCAAGTAAACGAAGCTATTGATGCTAGCGAAACCGAATTAACAGTTATTGATTCGACCGGAATGTTTGTAGGCCAAATATTAAAAGTAGACAATGAGGAGTTGCTAGTAACAGCAGTTACTAATAAAACTACTATAACGGTAGAAAGAGAGTATCGAGGAACAACTGCGGCAACTCATTCAGACAAAGCTATATTACAAGCAGTAGATGATAGATTTGATGAGTCAATAACTAACTATGTAAAAAACGGAATATTGAAATTAGCAAGTCAAGGAGAAAAATCTATACTAAAACACATTATAGAACAATCTGACTCTGAACCTCATTATGCATTAACAGCAGACCAGAATAGTTTTGGGTATGACTTTTACATGTCACCTAATATTACTTCAACTGGAGACACATTACCCACAGCTTATTTTGACTACTTTAAAAAAGGAACTAGACCAACTAGTGAAACATTAGGACCAACAGCTTTTGGTTTAAATTTACATTATCCTTCTCCTGATACTATTACTAATGGTAGTTTTGTCACCACAGGTCGACAATACCCAATGTCTTCTAGTACCTTTGAAAGTCCTAAAAATGATGTTTATACCGATGCAGTTGTTCAATTTAATGCGGTTTCCCGGGCAGATAAGGGAGATGCAGTAGCACATCAAGGAAGTGAAACTTTTGAAGTACTTGAAGTTTATAATGTTAATACTTCTAGCAATGGATTTGCTTACCCGGGTAAAAATATAGCAGGAGGGGTATCAACAGGATTGTCCTTTAATGATAGTGCCGAACCTTTTGCGACAGTAATGACTCAAATAAATATGGGCAGTGGGGTTGGAACTGGAGACACTACTTTGACTGTGGACTCAACTACAGATATGTACGTTGGACAAATAATATTTTTAGGAGCGGGTCCTACTCCAGAACAAATTCTTATTACTTCTATAGATAGTGGAACACAAATAACTGTGCAAAGAGCTCAAGGAGGCACGTCAGCAAGTACAGCCAGTGATGATGCACTTGTAAGAACTATAGTTGGCAGAATACAATATTTGACTGCGGGTACAAACACCGTAAATTCAGACCCAGCAGTTGAAACAGCATTTATGTTAGTTTCTGAATTAGACCAGTCATTACAAGATTCAACTGTTGTTTGGGGTACAGCTTCAGCAGCACCGGCTCTTAATGTTTTTTATGGAGTTAATTCAAATTATTCCTTTAACTTAAAAGCTGGGGGTAGGCCTAGAATAAAACTAGGTGTTAGAAGAACATCTAAAATAAAGATTTCTGCTACAACTGACCCAGACACTATTCGTGAACAAATAATGGCAAATTTAATGAGAAATCAAAGCCCACCGGTTCGGGGGGAAATTGAAACTGTGTTTCCTCCACATTTTTATATTGATAATGTTCCAAGTGCTGTGTCAGGTACCGGAACAGCTGAAATAACTGTGGGTAACACTCTCTTAACAGGTACTTTAAATGAAGGTTTAGATGACAGTGAAACGGGTATTGATGTAACTGACTCTACTGGTATGTATGTAGGTCAACGTATAAAAATAGATAGTGAAGAGTTTGCTATTACTGCAGTTAACAGTAAAATATTAATTACTGCTACTAGGGCTCAAAATTCTACATCAGCTGCTGAACATACAAGTGGAGCAGCTATATATGACAGTAATGTAGATTTAACTAAGTATGGATTCCGTACTGGTATGTGTATAAATGAATTAGACTCTAACAATCAACCTACTGGAACTTACGGATATGCTACTTGGGTGGGGTCTAGTAAAGTAAAAGTTACATGGGCTACAGGAAGTGTTTCTACTAGTTCTACACTAAGATACTATATTCCAGTTAGAGCTGGAGATACAATGAGAGTAAGAAACGACATATCAAATGTAGACACCACTGTTACAGTGACTGGATACGTATATGAAGAAGGTAGTGGTAGGTCTTCTACAAAATATAACATTGTTGAGTCTACAACTGCTTTAGTTCCTAACAATGCTTCAAAAAGTTCTATTGTTGCAGCGGGTACTTCAGCAGCCACAGATGATAACTTACCATCCGCACCAGAACTATCAGCTGATGCTAATGTTTTAACAACTTGTACTTTTTCCTCTTCATCTGCTAGTCAAGTAAATTGGAGTTCAGGTAATTTATATGTGGGGGCTGATGTATATGCTATTGATGCGGGTGATTCAAGTTCCCTATCTGCACTAAATTCAGATGGTAGAGTTTATTATGTTTATTATGTTTTAGGCGAGAGTATTTTCAGGGTTATAGATGATGGCGATTATGCGGCATTAGTACAAGAACAAAATGATGCAGACCTTAAAATAATTGCTGAAATAAACTATGACCTTCCATATGCTGTATGGCGTTTAGTAGGAATTAAAGGAGGATTTGCACAAAGTTCTTCTCCAACTACTGTGCCAAACGCTGCTCGATATTATGCTGATGATGGTGGTGCTGTTCTACCCGGATTCTCTTTTGCATCAGACCCAGACACCGGAATGTATAGAACGACTAGTAATACAATTGGGTTTTCGTTGAATAACTCTCTAGAACTAGTAGTACACTCAAGTGGAATAAACGTATCACACGCATCAATTTCAGGTACAAATGCTGTTATAAACACTTCTAATGGGCAATTAGGAACTGACTCATCATCTAAAAGATACAAAAGAAATATTGTTGAAACAGCATTAGACTCAAGTAAGGTGTATGACTTAAAACCGATTGATTTTGAATATAATGAAAACACCGACACAGAAGGTAAAAAAGGTTTTGGATTAGTAGCAGAAGATGTAGAAAAAATTTATCCTGAAATAGTACATTATAATCAAGATGGTTTAGTGGAAAGTTTAGCTTATGATAGACTATCCTTATTATTACTAATGGAAATAAAAAAACTAAAAGAAGAAATAGAAAAACTAAAGGAGAATAACTAATGGCAGAAGGCGATGTAACAGTATCAATGACTTTTTCAGAGGCTCAATGGGATAGGATTGAGGCAGCTTCAGGGCATATAAAAGGTGGCTGGGAATTAAACCCGGCAGAAACTACTGTAGATGCAAACTATTTAGCTACACACTGGAAAAATGAACTAAGCACTATTGTAAAAAATTACGAACTGTCTCTTAAAACGACAGATGATTTCTAAAATCATACAATATAGATACGATAATCCACACGACACTTTACAACAAATAGGAGATGCCTTTGATGTCTCCCGTCAATATGTTTCTAAAGTCTTACTTGATAATGACATTCCTACTGTTCGGGCGAAAAGGCAAAAAGATGTTAAATACTGCCTGCACTGTAAAGAAATAAGTACAACCTTAGTTCATAAAGGCAGTTGTTACTTCCAATATTACAACATAAAACTTACATGTACTTATTGTCGAGTACCTTTTTATAGAAAAAGAGCTGATATAATTCATAAGTACAAAAGAGGTTACAAAAAAAACTACTGTTCACATCAATGTTTTCATCAACATAGACGCAATCGGTTTAATTAACTATAAAATTAAACGAAATTCGTAGTATTTTTCTAAAAATATGATATAATAATAGTACATTGTAATAAATCCCAGTAGGGATAAAAATAAAAACATTAAAAATTATGCAGATTAATAATGATTTAATATTACAGTGGGAACCTAAAATCATGAAAATGGTTGGGAATACCTATATTGCAGGCATGGATAGAGAAGATGTTGCTCAAGAACTTCGTATTGCTCTTATGAAAGCCGCAAAAAAGTATGATGAAAGTAAAGGTGCTATTTTTCATACTTACTTACACACTTCACTGATAAACACTATCAGAACCCTAATTACTAAAGCTCAACGACATCCTAATTTTGTTAGTATTGACAACAATCCATACGATACAACTGATACAGGATTCTATACATCTGAAATAGCAAAAATTATGTCTAAAGAAGCAAAGGAGTACGAAGAAGTGGACACTGATTTACTGATACATACTAACGACGAAAACGGTAATCCAAAGTTACACCCTAACGAAAAAGAATTTGTATTCTATAAGTTGCAAGGTTTGACCATGGACGAAATAACCAAAAAGCTTGGAGAGTCATCTTATAAAGTAAGACACTCAATAAGAGAAAAATTTACAGATTTACTAGCTGAGACCGATGAAATTTGATGAGCTTAACGCAAAAGATATTTATGAACTTTTTAGTTCCTTATATAAAGAAAAACACAACTTAGAATATCAAGGTTCTGGGTGGATTGGGAATGAAATGCATTCCTTACGTAATATACTGGACGAATACGGGTCTGCTCAAGTAGCTTGTTCAGTTTTAAATTGTATTATTAACAACGATAGTACAGTAACAATACCTTACTTTGCGGCTGGGATTAAATATTATCTTACTTCGTATAATCCTGTTATTTATTATGCTGTAACTAGGTGGGGAACCCCTAAAGTAAAGAAACTATGGAGACATTATTTAGTTTTAGATGCGGTATGGTTTCCATCAGCTACACAAAGAACACAAAAAAAACTAATACTCAAAGAATTAAAGGAGTGGGCAAATGCCAAGGCGGATGATAAGGAGAGAAAGAGGACTAATAAGAAAGCAACAAAACAAAAAAAGAGAGGTAGTGGAGGAACAAAAGTATAGAGTAATTGCTTCTTCTGAGGACCTAAAAGATTTTTGGACCGTTGGTTACTTTGCAGACTTTAAAAAAGCTAAAGAGGAAATTGACAACCTTAATACGTCTGATGTAATATACTATATATATTCTAATAATAATAGAGTTTTATATAGTACTACGGGAGATACAGATGGCTAGTTTTGAATATATAGAGTCTGCTCTAATTTTCAATCTTGACACAAAATTAAATTTACGGTCGTTCAAACATACTGCAAAAGACTTTGCTATCCATGGTGATGCATATACGTTTGTATTACAACATTTTGATAAGTATGGAGAATTTCCGTCTACGGAATCTTTAGCCGAGAACTTTCCAACATTGGACAAGACGGCTAATTCAGTAAACTTTGACTATGCTTTAGAAGAATTTAAGAATCATTTATTACAAAGAAAAGTACGTCAAGCTGTAAATCAGCAAGTCAACTTAATTAATGAGAACCCTAAAAAGGCCATAACAAATTTGATGGTGGGTTTGACAGATATTGAAGTTATATATGATGAAGATGTTCAAGCATATGACAAAGGTGATACTACTCGATTATCTGAGTGGAGAGAAAGAACCGAACGAAGGCAGATGGGTGATGGACTTATGGGTGTACCTACGAGTTTTAAAACCATAAACTCTACTGGGGTTGGTTGGATGCCCGGTGAGTTAGTTGCTATGTTTGCAAGACCTACAATAGGTAAAACATGGATGTGCGTACATTCCGCCGCAACTGCGGTGAGTAAAGGATTTCGTACACTGTTGATTTCAACTGAAATGCCTCAAACAGCAATTAACATGAGAGTTGATGTTGTTTTATCTAAAATTATGGGTTATGACTTTTCCCATAGAGCCTTGAGACATGGTGAACCTATAGATGAAGAACAATACGAAAAGTTTTTGAAAGAGTCGGATACAGAATCCCTTTTAGTATGTGACCACATTTCAGGTCAAATGGGGATAAGTTTGGAATCAATTGCAGGATTAGTAAGAAAACATAATCCTGAATTTGTAGTTATTGATGGGGTTTATTTGGTAGCTACTAGTGATTCAAAAAAAGCTGCTTGGGAACAATCGCATGCATTATTTTATGGATTGAAGAACCTAGCAACTGCAACAAATACCCCAATCATGGTATCTACGCAAGCTACGAGGGATGCATCTAATATGTTTACTCCCCCTAGAGCGGACCAAGTAGCCTTTGGAGATGCTTTGATAAGAGCTGCTGATGTAGCAATAGCTATGTGTGCTGTGGCGAATGATTCAGTTGATGCTTCATCGCTTATGCAAAAAGCGGCTGACACCAAAAGACTAGTGCAGTTCCAAAAATATCGGGACGGTGAATTGCCAAGAGACACAACCTATATGGAGTGGTCAGTCAATAATGGTGACATAAGAGAATTACCCGAATACGACGGGGGAGGAGATTTTTAAACAGGAGGTTTATTATGGGAATCTTTGATTGGCTCAATGGTAGTGAAGATGACAGTGGTGTCGTTGTAAAGTCTACTAGAAGCAAAGGAAATGGAAGACCTATTATTGATATAACCGTAGATGATATCCGAAAGGGAATTGCTACAGACGAAAATGGTTATAGAAATGAAGTTGTTCTATTTCTAAGAAAAAATAAAAAGGATAGATAATGGTAGATTGGTACTCTATATTAACTAAATATGGGGTGGACATTCCAAATGAAGAACAGATTGTAATACATTGCCCTTTTCATGAAGATAGAAAAGAGTCATGTGCAATCAATTTAGATAAGGGAGCTTGGATTTGCTTTGCAGGATGTGGACAGGGTGGACTAAAAAGTTTTATTCACAAATTTACAGGTAAATCTTGGGCTGACATAGATGCAGACATTGGTGGTCAATTAGATTCTAGTGTCCTCGAAATCAACCCGCTTTTCTTTGGGGATGAGGAAAAAGAAGTTTCCAAAGAACTCCCTTATCAAAAACCCGAAATTATTTCAGATATTCCAGACAACCATTGGATATATAAAAGAGGGTTTACTAAACAAACTATTTTAGATTGGGATTGCAAAACTAACAATTTTTTAGACTTTATGATTCCAGCAAAAGATTTAGAGCTAGAAACTATAGGTTGGATAACCCGCCGAACTCAAGCTATTCCTAAGTATTTGTTTTCCAAAGGATTTGCTAAGTCCAAAACTTTGTTTGGTATGGACAAAATAAAAAACATAGATACTTTATACTTAGTAGAAGGTGCCTTAGACTGTATGTGGTTAAGTCAACATGGTTACCCAAGTGTAGCAATTTTAGGAGCAAGTATCTCTCGAACACAGATAGAGTTATTAGGTAAGCTACAACCACACGAAGTAGTTCTTGCATTAGATAATGATGATGCAGGACGAAAAGGAATATCAAAGGCTACCCTTGACATTGATGATAGGTTTTTGATATCATATTTAAACATTCCAAAAAAATACAAGGACGTGCAGGAAATAGATAACGTTGACATATTACACAAGGTTATGAATAGCAAAGTCCTATTATAAGGAGAATAATAAATGAGCGGAATTACACGAATACAACAAGGCAGAGAAGAGTCTCGAAGACCGGATGTTACTTTTACTCCGGGTAAAGAGATTTGGTTTAGAGATGGGGACCAAGTATTCCTATCTTCTGTAGCTACTGGGTCTGATGATGACAAATATTTAGATGAACTATATTTGTATGTTTTTAGAGCCGGTACAAGATTAGTAAATTTACTAAAAGATGATAGAGTTGATACATCAATCGTACCCGAAGATGTTAGACCCTCTCACAAGTTTGCTATATGGGCATATATTCACAATATAATCCATTTAGAAAAACGAAATGATGACTGGGTAGAAATAGAAGGCCCATCAGGAAAGAAAATGTATAAAGAAGATATTAATGACTTCCGTATAATTTCTTTGTCTTTTGGACGAAGTGACTATATTTGGAATCAATTAGTTGATGTTTATAATGATTGGGGTGCATTGAACAAAGGTGTTATTAGAATGAAAAGAACTGGTGCAGGAATGTATGAGACTTCTTATGCAATCACAGCTACACCTAAAAATGATGAAATCCCTGAAGACAAACAAAAAGAAATTTCCGAGCTACCTTTACTAAAGGATTATTTCTATGAAAGATATGGTAATTCTGCTGACGCAGCCATGGATATAGCTAAAAATGCAGCCTCTTCTAATGATACAGAAGAAGCATTATTCTAAAGAAGCGGCAGTAACCGAAGAAACTTTCGAACATAATATTACACAGCTGAAGTCGGTATTAGAGGTAGCACCGACTTTGGTTGTAGATGTTGAAACAAATGGATTAGACTCTTTCGGCACCAATCAGATATGTGGCATTGGTGTGGGTGAACCTAATAACGAAGGTCTAACTCAGTACTACCCCTTTAGACACCACGAAGGTGGTAATCTATCCTCAGAATCTTTACAAAGCCTAATAACCCTTTTAAACCAATTAGTTAAATCTTATATAGGTTATAACTTAAAGTTTGATTTACATTTTTTAGAGAAAGAGGGCTTATCAGTCGTTGATAAAAAACTAATAGACGTGATAGTTATGGTACGTTTAGTTGAACACTCTGATATAAAAGAATTAGGTCTTTCTGCTACAGGTAAAAGAAATTACGGGCAAGAGGCTATTCAGTATGATGATGATACTAAAAAGGTTTTGAAATCTAACAAAGGGTGGTTTAGAGACTTTTCTAAGGCACCAGCCGATATATTAGGTGAATACTGTCAAGAAGATGTAAGGCTTACCACTAAATTATATAACGACTACTTAAAAAAGATACACGATAGTAAACAAATTGATATATTTGAAATGGAGTGTAATCTAACAAAAGTATTATATGCGATGGAGAGTCGTGGAATATCAGTTGATAAAAGATACGCACTTGATGTTGAAAAGCAAATTTCTTCAAGACTGACCAAAGTTGAAACCGAGATTCTAAATATATCCGGCCGTAAAAAGTGGAACCACGAGCTTCCCATGTCTTCTAAAAAACACGAAGAAGAAGAATTTAATATATCTAGCCCTAAACAAATAGGGGAAGTTTTCAATAAAATGGGCATTGAGTCACCTGTAAAGACACTTAAAGGTCAAGATTCTTGGAATGAAGCAGCTTTAATTAACATAAATCATAGAATGGCGGGCTTGATAAGGCAGTACAGAACTTTAGAGAAACTAAAGTCTACATATATATTGCCTTACTTAGAGATAGATACCATGCATACTTCTTTTTGCAATTGGGGTACAGCTACAGGTAGGCTTTCAAGCAGAGACCCTAACCTTCAAAATATACCTAGGAATCACTTTAAGCTAGTGGAGAAAGATTTAAACGACCAAGATAAAATAGAAATAAGAGATAAAATTTCTGCTATGGTGGGGCAAAAGGGAATTACAATGGATACAGAATTATCTGATGATGTACTAGGAACTTGGTCTTTTATTGGAGACGAGTCCTATGATGAATCAGATAGGCACCAAATAGCTATCCGTAGATTGTTTGTGCCACGTAAAGGATATTCATTAGTTGGGTTTGACTACAGTCAGATGGAAGTTCGTGTATTTATGTCTTATTTTAGAAATGAAACTATTGACGAAATACTTAAAAAAGAAGATGTAGACTTTCATAGTGAGTCAGCCAAACTGGCATTTAATGTTGATGAATCTTCCGACCAATTTAAGTTTTACAGACAGATGGCTAAAGCTATAACCTTTGGTACTATTTACGGGATTGGAAACAAGAAGCTGGCTCAACAGCTAAACACTTCACCAAGAGAAGCAGGAAAATTCAAGAGACAATACTTTGAAGGTATGAAAGGCTCTAAAGATTTCTTTGACAAAGTAGTTGCCAAGGTTGAAAGAGTGGGAACTATTAGGAATAAATATGGCAGAGTCTATCAAATAAATCCACAGTTTGCTTATAAAGGTGTGAATTATCTCGTACAAGGCACTAGTGCTGACCTTTTAAGTGAAAGAATGTTAGTTGTAGATGATTTTTTGGCAGATAAGAAAAGCAATATATTACTGCAGGTACATGACGAAATTATATGTGAGATACATGACTCTGAATTAGAGACCGTACCCTACACAATACGAGATTTACTAGAAATAAATACTTTAGATATACCCTTAAAAGTAGATATGGAATTGTGTACACCATCGTGGGCGAATAAGAAAGAGTTGAAAATTCTAACTCTTGAAGATTTTGTTGATTGGGACGATGCTCCGGTGACAGATAGCGATGGGGTAAGCTGGGGTTGAAAACAAGTATGAAAAATGATAGTATATAAAGACAATGGGCAAGTATAACGAAGAACAAATAATTAAAGAAATAGCAGAGTATGTAAACAATACATACGACGAACATTACAGTGAGGGTGAAGTACAAACACTAGACTTTATAGATGCTTGTGGAGATGCCCCTGCTTTTTGTAGAAGTAACATTTTAAAGTATGCTTCAAGATATGATAAAAAAGGAACCCCCAGAAAAGATATATTAAAAATAATACACTATGCAATGTTACTATTGCATTTTAATGATAAAAGAGTTGAAAATGACAACTAAAGAACTTTTGTGGGAAGACATTATTGATTGGGGTCCCTTACCTAATTTTGTGTATGATACATCTAAAATTAAATTAAACCCCCACGAACAACTTATTGCTGTTGTAGGTGAATATGCAGTTATTTTTGCTTTGGGTACGGAAAAGATGAGGAGTCATCATGTAGATATATGGTGTGTTTATGTTAGGAATCTAATTACTGGGAAGGTAGAACGAGCGTTGCTAGATGAACAGTTATTTGAGGGCCTTTTAAGTTTACAAAATAACTCTTTAGTATTTGAACAAGCATCGTTTATTATTGATTCGGTTCCTTGGAGAAACACAATATCAAGAGTAAAAGTACCTCCTGTTGAAATAGACGAAAACATTATTAAGCATATACGAAAATTTAGTGAATCCTTTCCACAGTATAAACAAAAACATCAATTATTCTTTTTTCAATTATATGGCATGGTTCTTGCTGAAGAAAATAAACATTTTTTAAAAGGTGAGGGTTGGTGTCTAAAAAAGAAAAACGGAGAGTTTTGGTGTAAAGGAGCTTGTGGTCAACATTATAAAATTGCAGGTAAATATATAAAGTGGGCTGCATTAGTGAAACTACTTAAATATAATGAATCACCTAGAGATATTGAAATATGTTACGTAGATAAAGAGGTTGTATATATTCTTAAAGATGTATTAAATTTTATAAAAGATGGTTATATAACGCCACTACCAGAAAGATTAGAAAAATATTATAACAATAATAAACACAAATTAGAAGGAGGCGAATAATGCCAAAAGTTAGTGCACATTTAGGATTTACATTTAGAGTGGGTCCATTAGAACAAAACCAATATGGTAGAGTTGACTTGACAGTTGACCAAATAGATACCGAACTTCCTATAGAACCACAGTTAGAAGAATCTAAAAAAGTAGCTGATGTTGTGTGGGAATTTATAAAAGGTAAAGTAGACACACAGATTGAGAGCATGCTAGATGAGTCTAAATAAAAAAGATTTAGTTGGTCTGGGTGTATTAGAAGCAATATTAGCTGAAAAAGAAAGACAGACTAAAATATATGGTGAACAGAACCATGATGATTCTTGGTGGAATCTTATAACAACTGATAAAAACGGTGACGTAGTAAAAGAAATATTTAAACAGAGTGATACAAAATTGTTTATTGAACTGATTGAATTAGCCGCTACTTACTTTTCATGGGCAGAATCAATACGTAGGAGACAGAATAATGGATAAAGATGCAAATAGTGCAATAGAAAAACTATTAAAGACGAAAGGGTTAAACCTTTCTCTCGGTGAGGACACCGATTCAGTTGAAAGAATAACCTTTGGCTTACCTCAACTAGATAAGCTACTAGGTGGTGGGATACCTAAGAACAGATTTACTTTAATTTATGGTCCTCCCAATGTGGGAAAATCTTATCTTTCTTCTTTAGCTGTTTCTAGAACACAACAAGATGGCGGAACAGCAATGTGGGTAGACACTGAAATGTCATATGATAAGGATTGGATGAGTAAATGTGGGGTAGACCAATCTAAGATACTAGTTGCTCAACCATCTACAGGTGAAGAAGCTATGGGACATGTTAGAGAAGGACTAGCGGCAGGTATAGATATAGTTGTACTTGATAGTATCGCAGGACTTATACCTTCAGCAATGACCGAAGAGATTGAAAAAGGTAATTTTGCTCACTCTCCGATGGCATGGCAAGGTAGATTTGTAAACAGTTCTTTTCCTAAACTGTTTCCTTATTTGAAAAATGGTTCAGCATTTATTGCTATTAACCAGATGAGACAAAGTATTGGTGGAATCCGCCCTACAAACACTTGGCCGGGTGGTCAAGGACAAACTTTCTTTGCTCATGCTATGTTAGAAGTTCGAAGAGATGGGTGGATAAAAGAAAAAATAAATGGGACAGAAGAGACAGTTGGGTTTGATATGCAGGTAAGAATGCATAAATCTAAAATAGGTGGTGAAAATTGGAAAGCTGCTGTAGTTCCCTTTAAAGCAGATGGGGGTATAGATATTATTGAAACCTTTATGCGTGACGGAGTTGCAGCTGGTGTTATTGAACAAGCTGGAGCTTGGTATACATATCAAGGAACAAAGGTGCAAGGACTAAATGGGTTGAAGTCACTGTTTTTAGAGGCTCCCACATTACTTGAAGAATTGCAAAATGAACTTACCACCTAAAGAATATACTAAACAAGAAAACATTATTGCCGAATGTTTAGACGAGTTTGGTATGAGATACTCACAACAAACTAGTTTTCCTCCATACACAGTAGATTTTTATGTGTCTGAGATAAAAAGGGTAGTAGAAGCAGATGGGGTATATGGTCACTTTGCTAAACGGGATGCGAAAAGAGATATTGATTTAAAACAGTATCATGAAATAGAAGATGTTATCCATATAAAAGGAATTACTAAAAAAGATATAAAGGAAGAATTATGGCTGGAATTAAACAAATTAAGCCAGTAGAACGAAAAAATCCTACCGCACCTAAAGATTTGTGGCTAAATGAAATAATTGATGACTATTTAAGAGGTACTATGTCTGCTCCTAGACCGGGAGTCTTTCATCCATCAGTTATAAGTAATGCTTGTGATAGATACGTTTGGTTATGTTACCATGGTAAAATGGTAGACCAACCATTACCAGCAAACCTACAAAGAATTTTTCAGAATGGAAACTACTTAGAAGATAGAGTAGGTCAATGGCTTACTGATTTGAACCTATTGATAGATAGAGAAGTTTCAGTAAAACAAGACATACCGCCAATTTCAGGTAGAATTGACTTTTTAATCAAGCATTATAATTATGGAACACTTCCAATTGAGCTCAAATCTATAAACACTGCGGGCTTTACGAAGCTAAAGAAACCTAAACCTGAACATCAAGTACAAATTCAAATGTATTTAAATATGGGCAATTACGACATGGGTACAGTTTTGTATGAAAATAAGAATGACCAGAAGATAAAAAGCTTTCTGGTAGAAAAAGACCTTGTACAGTGGGATGAAATACTTAAGAGATGTTTTAATATACAAGAAATGCTAATACCACCTGAAAAATGTTCAGGAGCTACTTGGTGTAATTGTCGTAAAGTTGAGGGATATTAATATGGAAGAACGAGAAACTAAATGGAGTCCAATGAAAGCATTGGGTAAAGCTCAAAAAGAAGTTGATTCTTTAGGGTTACCACCACTAGTTGTTAACTTAGAAGATAATGATACCTTAGAGTTTTCTAAATTAAACACTTATGATAATAAAATATTAGCTGATTTTTTAGCTATGTACGGTGGTTACAAAGCTTATTTAGAAACAAAAATAGCAGACATTGAATCTAAGGTTGGGGCTCTCCAAGCTGCTTTTAATGAGGGTTATAGCACCGCTTTGTTCAGAGTTGTAAAACAATATGAAGAAACGGACCGGAAGAAACCAACTAAAGATGAGTTAAAAGGCGAAGTTATGGATAGTTACGAGACTCTAAGAGAGTTGAAAAAAGACCTAATTGAACAAGAAGCTACTCTAAAAAAGACACAAGGATTGCTAAATACTTACACAACTGCTTATAATACAGTTAGTAGAATAGTTACCTTGCGAACAAATGGTGAACGCTTATGATGTATTTAGGTTTAGACACATCTAGTAAAGCAATTCATGGGGCAGTGGTTAACCCAGAGGAAGAATTGGTTTGTTTGTACAAATGGGACTGTGATACCAAGAAATCATTTGAAGAAAGATTCCCTGAGTTGATATCTAATTTTTCCAAGGAAATCAGTACAATAAATAATATAGACTTTGCAACAATAGAAGCATCAATATTTGCTCAAAACAGAAGTGTCGTAGGCACCTTAGCTAGCGTTGTTGGTGCAGTATGGGCAATCTTAGTGTTACAAGGTATTCCAACAGTGCGTGTGGATAATAACACATGGAAAAAAGATGTTGTTGGAAAAGGAAATGTGAAAAAAGACGAAATTAAAAGATTCGCTGAAGAAAAGTGGGGAGATAAATTCCCCGAACAAGACTACGCTGATGCTGCTTGCATAGCGTTATGGAACAAAAGGAGGTTCTAGTATGAGTATTGCAGGAGGACTACAAAAAGTAGTAAGAGGCTTTCAAATGGCTTTTCCCGGTAAAAAGGAAGAGATAAAAAGAGAGTATAAAGATAAGTTTCCGAAAAATTTACCGACACTTGAAGATGTAAAAAAGAAATATGGTACTGTTGTATGGTGTAAATTTGCTAAATGTGGCAGTAATCAACAAGTAAAAAACTTACAAACAACTACAGGAACCTTACTAAAAAAGGTAGGGTATACCCCAATTGTAGAACAAGAACACATTTGGGCAGGAATATGCACTAGAGGTGAGATAGGAATGCAATATACAGAAATGAAGATGCCTCATGGAGCTAAAATAAAAGTTCCTAGTTGTTATACAGCACACACAGATAAAACAGGATATTGGGACTTCTCTCAATTCTTAAACTCAGATGGAAGCCCATTAGGGGGTAACATTGATTCCCAACATGTTTCTACTGCAGGATATGGAATGAATGATTCTAACAGTATATATGACCAATTCAAAGACTAATAATTATGCCAAAACAAATACCAGATAATATAAAACTAAAGGCGATGGAATTATTCCTACAGGGGGACAAAACAGCTAAACAAATTGCTGAAGAAGTCTCCACGGATGACCACGCAGTTGCTCCACCTACAATTTATATGTGGGCTAAGAAGGATAAATGGGGAGAACAGAAAGCAGTTGCTATTGCAGATACTCAGAGAGACTTAGCTGAGTCTGAGGGCCAAAGGTTCGCTAGACTTCAATCTGAACAATTGGATACTTATACCGAACTTGCCAATAAGGCGGGTAGAGAAATCAAAGGACTAACTTTTGACCGACCTTTAGATGCTGCTAGGGCTGCAGATATAGGTATAAAAGGACAAAGAGAAGTTCTTCAAGGTATGATAAATATGGAATTTGTACAAGATATTATGACAGTTTTAATTGAAGAGATTACAGACCAAGATATTTTACAAAAAATTGGTGTGAAATTAAAAACTATTGAACAAAAACATAGAGATATATAAATATGGCTAAAGATGTGGTAAGCGTTGAGAACGCCTTTAATATGCTATCCGATGGATTACTTGAGCAAAAAAGGTATGAAGTTGGTTCCTTTAGAGAGTTTATAGAAAATATTTGGGCACACTCATATGATAATCCAGAGTATTTTAAAGCGTGGCATGTAAGTTTACTTGCCGAAGATATTGAGGAATGTTTAGAAACAGGTCTAAACTATGTAGGAGTTCTTCCCAGAGGACATTTTAAATCCACTATATTAGGACATGCTTTTAGCGTTTGGAGATTATTGAAAGCCCCTAGAGATATGTCTATACTTTATCTATCTTATAGTGACGGTATGGCTAAATATCATATTGCAGAGATAAATAAAACAATTGCTAGAAATCCTATTATCCCAGAATTACTTGTAAATCGTAATCCAAAGGCTGATTTCTCGGCTAGATTTTATAAGAACAATAAACCTATGGAAATTATGCATGGTGGGTTGTTTTCTTTTAAAAGAGGTATGCACGTCAATGGTGCCCTAGTTGCTGATGACGTATTAAGAGACCCAGAGAACCCTTTAAATATAGGGCAAATAACTAAAGTAGAAGACCACTTTATGACAGAATCCATGTTCATACCATTGAAAGAAGCTCCTGTTATTGTAGTGGGTACACCTATGATGCCAAACGACATACTAGCTAAGTTACAAGATGATGAACGATTCAAAGCTAGAGTGTTACCCGCACTAGACCCGGTGCCGGGGAGAAGAGTATTAGCCCCAGAAATAATGAGTGAGAAATACTTGTTAGCCCAACAAAAAGCTAGACCTAAATCATTTGCTTCAGAGTTTATGTTGATTCCTCATTTTGCTACAGAGGCTTATTTCAACGAAGAGGATATTACTAAGTGCGAAGACGACTCATTGAGGTCATACCCATCTACTAAAAAGTTCACTGGTTGGGAAACCGGAGACCAAATTTTTGGTGGATTTGATGTGGGTAAGAAAAAACACCCATCTCATTTAGTTTTATTCAGGAAACGGGGTGAGGAGTTACAACAAATACATTCGTCTTTTCTAGACGGGTGGAGTTACTCCGACCAAATTGAATTTTTAAATGAAGTAGCTGATAACTTTGATTTAGATGGGGGTTATATTGATAACACTCGAGGGGAGCTTGAAGACCGAGGATTAGACGCTAGGTGGCGACCAATGAATTTCACAAGAAAAAGTAAAAATACTATGGCTGGAGTCTTCGAAAAGTTTGTCCATGCTGGTATATTAAAACTAATAAAGGATGAGCGACAGAAGCAACACATCCTGTCTGTAAGTAATGACTTGAAGGCACCCGATACTCCAATGGGACATGGGGATGCTTTTTTCTCGATTGCAATGGCTTTACAGGCAGCCCATGACACGGCTTATAAGTTTGTAGACTTAGGCAGTGCTACGGATTGGTTCAACGCTATTAGTCCGGGGGAAACACCTGAGAGTCGAAAGATGATGCAGGATGAGATGAAAGGACTTTCAGAGGACCAACAGAAAAAGTTGTCTTCTTTAAATCCTTTACAGATGGAGCCAGTAAATCCATCTGAGATAGCTTCCTCCGCACCCAATCCTCAGTGTAAGGAAATGGTATGTAGTGCTTCTTTTTGGGTTCCAGAAAGAGGACTATGCCTTTATTGTGGACACAGAAAGTAATAGATAAAAAAATAAAAATACAGGAGGACCTCAGTTCCATGACGACAGAAATAAATCGAAACGAAATAACAGACCAAGTAAAATTATCAGACCAAGCAAGTGTTATATTGGAACACAGATATCTTTTAAAGGATACCAACTCAGAAATTATTGAATCTCCTACTGAATTATTTAGACGTGTAGCAAAAGCTATTGCACTAATTGATACAGATTATTTATCTTTACCAGTCGAAGCATCCTTAACAGAACAAGATTTTTTTATGATAATGAAGAACTTAGAGTTTGTGCCGAACTCTCCAACACTTATGAATGCCGGAACAGAACAAGGAACTTTATCCGCATGTTTTGTTTTGCCTTTAGAGGACAGCATGGAGGGTATTATGAAAGCATCACATGATGCAGCAATGGTTCAAAAGTTTGGTGGGGGGACTGGGTTTGCCTTATCTAAGCTTAGACCGAGGGGTGACAAGATTAAATCAACCCATGGAATTGCTTGTGGTCCAATTGAAGTGCTAAAAACATTATCAAGAGTATCATCAATGATTACCCAAGGAGGTAAAAGAGATGGAGCAAACATGGCAGTTATGTCTATATACCACCCCGATATTTTAGATTTTATAACCTGTAAGTCAACTGAAGGAGAAATCCACAACTTTAATATTTCTGTGGGTGTGGACTCTAACTTTATGGAAGCCGTTGTAAACAACATGGAATATAATTTGATAAACCCAAAAGATAATTCTATTGACGGAAGCCTAAATGCTCGTGACGTATTCAACAAAATTGTTGATGGGGCATGGAAAAATGGTGAACCCGGAATGATATTCTTAGACCAAGTAAACAAAGACAATCATGTTTCTGAACAATATGGTGATATGATTGCTACTAACCCGTGTGGAGAACAACCATTATTAGGTAACGAATCTTGTAATCTAGGTTCAATAAACCTAGCTAAGTTTTATACAGCTTCAGAAGACTCTAGTAATGGGTGGGAAGAAAAGATAGATTGGGCTAGACTAAAACATGTTACTAGAACATCGGTACACTTTTTAGATAATGTAATAGACGCTAATAAATATGCTACTCCAGAAATTGAACAAATGACTAAAGCAACAAGAAAAATTGGATTAGGAATTATGGGATTTGCAGACTTACTTATTCAAATGCAAGTACCTTATTCATCTGATTTAGCTAAAGAAATTGGCATGACTATAATGTCTAAGATTAGGACATGGGCTGATAAAAAATCTATTGAACTTGCTGACCTAAGAGGAACCTTTCCTGCATGGGACAGTAGTAATTATGATAGAGAAACAGAAGCGTACAGGAATCATTGTAGGCTTACAGTTGCTCCAACAGGCACAATTTCTATGATAGCTGATACATCTAGTGGAATAGAACCTACCTTTGCTTTAGCTTGGAAAAAACAAAATATATTAGATGGTAAAACTTTGAATTATATAAATAAATATTTTGAGGCTGATGCTAAAAAATACGATTTTTATTCAGAAGACTTAATGGATTACTTAGCTGAAGGGGGTTCATTAGAATCAGTACCTCAAGTTCCCGACTGGGCTAAAGAAGTATATGCGACTGCTCCTGAGATTTCACCTGAGAATCATGTTCTAATGCAAGCAGCTTTTCAAAAAGGTTGTGATTCTGGAATATCAAAAACAATAAACTTTGCAAACTCAGCTACTCGTGAAGATGTAGAGAAAGCTTATATTCTTGCTTGGGAAGAAGGATGTAAGGGTATTACAGTATATCGAGCTGGCAGTAGAGAAAAAGAAGTTTTGGTAAAAGGTAATGCTGAAAAATCAGAGCAACTCCAACTTGATGGGTTTGACATAGAACAAAATGCAATAAATGAGGTTGTTAATCATAAGGCAGAGTACGATTGTTGTGGTAATCCAAATGTAATTTTTGAGTCTGGTTGTGAGACCTGTAAGTCCTGTGGGTGGAGTGCTTGCAAGATAGCGTAGGTAAATACGAAAAATATAGTATAATATAAAGATAGAAAAGTTTTAGGAGAGAAATATGGTAATAGGAAACATGCTTTCCGATTCAGGCCAACAGTATGTAGCAGCTAAAGACGACAAGAATACTTGGAGAATATTAGATACTTGGCATGCAGATTTAAAGATGATGAATGCTGAAGATGATATTTCAGACGATAGTGTTGCTGTCAAAGTTTTATCTGAAGGAGAGTTTTTAGCTTTAATTAAGGAAGCGGCTAGCCAAGGTGTTTTAGAAAATGCTACCTTTGCTTCAGATGTTGATACAACTGAATTAGAATATGAGCTAGAGCTAAAAGATAAAAAGATTAAAGAACTAGAAGAAGAGCTGGATAACACAACGAAAGAAAAACGTGTTGTTGAAAGAGCAGCTTCTCATTCGGAAGAGTTTGAATTAAAAGAAAAAGCTATGGACAATATAATAAAATTGGTATCCATGCAGGATATGACTAAACTAAGCAGGGATTAATAATGAAATTATCTGAATATCTACCACAAGTTCCTCAAATGCAGCAGCAAATGGCGGACTTGAATAAACAAATCAGTTTGTTAGATGTTATGAAAGCTACAGGAGATACCGGAAAGGCTCCAACTGTAGGTCTTGACCAAGTTGTAAACACATGGGTCAGACATCAAATGGCATATCGCCAACAATTAATACAAGATTTACAGACTGTTGCAATGTCTGTAGAAGAAATTAGGGGACCAGTTTCGCACATTACTGGAGAGGTTTTTAGAAGAGGTATAACAATAGTACCTAAAGTAAAAGACCCGGACCCCGAACAGAAAAAAAGAATACATAAATGGCTACAAGATTCAAACGTGTTTGACCAAAGCATGGAAGAGGTTTTGAGGCAATTTCATTTTGATGTAAACACACTAGACGATGGTTTTTTATATTTAGCTAAAGAATATAAAGATAATGGAGATGGTAGTGTGTCTTCCAGACTACAAGAACTAAGAAGACTAAATCCAGCATTAGTTGAATTTGACTTAGACCAAGCAGGATTACCAAAAAACTCACATTTTATATGCCCAATTCATAGAGAAGTTATTCAAGACTCTGCTGGTACTTGTGTAACAGATGATTGTAATGTAAAGTTAGTACCTGCGATGTATAAGTACTATCACAGAAGTGCTCATATGTATTTCTCTGATGATGAAATAATTCACTTATCTAAGTATTCCCCATCCGAAACATATGGGTGGTCACCAATACTTACTATTTTTGAAAAAGCCTTGACCTTGGTGGGTATGGATAAAAACCTATATAGATATTTCTTTGAAAGAAAGATGCCTGCAAGTATGTTAATGGTAACTACTGATGACCCAGAGTCATTGCGTAGAGAAAGAGAGCACATTGCTGCTCAAACTAGAATGGACCCTAACTATATACCTATGGTAGCAGTATCTGCTAGAAACCAAAGAGGTAGAGTAGACCTTGTAAGATTATTCCACAGTCTAAACGAGATGGAATATTTGCCTATTAGAGATGAAATTAGAGAACGTGTAGCAGCTATGTGGGGTGTAACTCCAGCGTGGCAGGGTGCACCGGATGCATTTGGAGGCCTATCGCAACAAACTCAACAATTAGTTGTTATGAGTCGTGTTGTTGAAAGTGACCAAAGATTATTTCATGAGAAGGTATTCCCCCAATTACTAGATGCTTTTGGTGTTACAGACTATGAAATAGTTTTGCCGCAACCTGAAGAAAAAGCTGAAAACACTAGATTGGCTCATGCACAACAGAAGATACAAATAGTAAATCAATTTGCTCAATTAGGGTTTGATATAAAGCTAAAAGAACAAGACGTTGAACTTTTTGATGCTGAGTTTATTGTTAGTGGTGACCCTGTTCCTACTGCTAAAATGCAGGCTGAACAAGCTGCAATGCAACTGGAACAACAGCAACAGCAAATGGCGATGCAAGAACAACAAATGCAGCAACAACAAGCAATAGAGGCACAACAACAAGAAGTGCTGGCAGAAGGTGAGGAAGCTCCAGAAGGTGAAGAAACTCCGGAAGGTGAAGAAGGTGAACCTATCCAAGCTATGCTTAAGGCGTACAAGCCTCCATCTCAACGCAAATTTAAAGGTAGAATGGGTGGAGTCACACCAGATTGGAGTGACAAATCACCAGATGAAGAAAGAGATATTGACGAATATGCTGAAGCTAGGGCAAAAAAGAATGAGCTAACCCTATCTAAATCTTGGGTTGAATCATTAGCTGATAAAGGCTTTGGTAGTCCAGTGATAAAAGAACTAAATGCAGACCTAACAAAAATGTGGTTCTCTGAGAACAATGTAGAGTATGTGGCTAATTTAGGAACTAATGGTGTAACAACCGTAGAGAAAGCTATATTTCCAGACCCTGCAAAATTTACACCCAGAGGAACTAAAGGTAAAACAAAAACCGCTACGGAACCAACTGATATAAATATAGACGATGAGTAAGATTCAAAAAGAAGAACACAATCATTCTGAAATTCAAGACGTATATAAAGTCGACTTAAATTTACCTGTAGGTGAACAAAAAATCCTAAAAGCTGATGGTGACTATGACCGAGGGCTATTAGTAAAACTACTAAAAGATGGTGGTTACGAAGTGGCATATTGGTTAGACAAACCGGAAGTATATCCTATAGAAATTCTAATAGACGGTAAGTCCGTTGCTAAAGATGCAAAAACAGTTTCATTCCGATTTCATCCGGAGCTAGAAAAAGCTTGGATTACAAACCCTAGAGGCTCATTGGATACTAAAAATAAGAAAATCCAAAAAGAAAATGGCGGTGGCGGAAACGGTGGTGGAAATGGCGGAGGGGGTGCTACAGGAGGTTTTGGTGGTACCGTAGCTGTTTCTACTGACTCTGGCTTCTTTACCCCAACATATGGTGGCGGTAGTGGAAGGAAACTAAACAGAACTCAAAGAAAGAAAAGAAAGAAAAAGAAGCGAACAGGTATTCATAGGTTAGCTGATTTTATAAATGAATTTTCTCCAGAAAGAAAAATGGTAAAAAAGAGTACAGATTTTACTTTAGACCTAGTTCATTGGGTTGCGGAGGAGTTACAAAAAGGTGACGTTAAGTTTAGACAACAAAGTAGCAGTGAGGATATAAACCCCCAAACAGCATTTGCAAAAAACGAAGAGGATAAAAACCCTGTTGAGTTTGACGCAAAGCCAGATAAAAATGCGGCTATTGAACAAAAAGATATGGAACAAAAGATTCGTAATTTAGATGATGATGAAGATTTAAAAGACAACAAACCTGATGAAAAGGGAGACGCTAGTCAAACAGCTCCAGCAGGCTTGAATGTTCAACTTCAATATGGCTCTGGTTCTGAAAGAGGTGCTTTAGTGTCTGGCGGGCGGAAAGATAAAGAAAGCGGAGTTGTTGAGGAACTAGATGAGGAGACCGAAGAATTGCCCTTTGAGAAAGTTGTAGGTAAGGACCTATACAAAAAGCTCTTAGGAGAGTAATTTGCAAAACAGTTCGAAACATGATAGTGTAGTACTATGCCCTAAATGTAAGGGTTTAATGTACATAAACGAAGATAAGGATTTACAGTGCATAATTTGTGCAAAGATATTAGTGACGGAGGTTCAGTTTGAGTACGATTCCAGAGCAGGCAAAATCCGAGATAATAAAAAGAAGAAATCTTGGAGCCACATGGACGAAGATAGCAGAGTGGCTGGAGCAGGAATACGGAGTTCAGGTTCATCGGACAACACTTCAAAAGTGGTTCGACAAAAATCATTGGGAACCGGAAGACGAACTCTTAGTAAACGAAGAGGGTACTGAAAATCGAATCAAACTAGATAAGAAGCTTGCAACCTATAAAGGGGAAGCGGATTATTACAAGAAACTTTATACCGGACTTCTAAAAGACACTATAAAAAAAGAAGTCATTATTGAAACTATCCAAGGATATACTAAAGGATTCCCAGCAGTCCCTCTAAAATATTTAAACAACTCTGATAAAACACCATTCGGTCACCAAAAACAAATTATGGTTACTCCTTTATCTGATACTCACATAGGGGAACATGTGTTTAAAGACCAAATGCGTGGCCTGAACGAATATAACTTTGAAATATTTAATAAACGTATGTATGGTTGGGCTAACCAAATACTAAAGCATACATCTTATAGAAGACAAATAGCTCCTGTAGATGAGCTAATAGTACCTATGTTAGGTGACATGATTAGTGGTGACATACATGAAGAGTTAGCTAGGTCTAATATGGCTAACTGTATGGAGCAAATGATTAGAGGAGCAAGCATTATAGCTCAAGCATTGATGTATTTGGCCCCGCACTATACAAAGATTACAGTTCCTTGTGTAGTTGGTAATCATGGTCGTATGACTAGGAAGCCTCCTATGAAAGATAAGTATATGGATTGGGACTATATGTTGTATCAATGGATGGCATCTTTTTGTGCAAACCAAGAAAACATAGAGTTTAAAATCCCTAAAAGTTTTATTACTACATTTAAAGTTCATGATAAAGTAGTTCTTATTACACACGGAGATTGCATTTCCGGGGCAGGTAGTAGTGGTGCTATATTAAATTCGATAACTAAATTACGAAGTGTTTTTCAATTTAGAAAATCCTTACAGCGTGAGATAGAAGGGGCACTTGATGAAGCTGTAGAACAAGAGTTTGACAGTGTAATGATTGGACATTTTCACAGAATTGATGAATTAGATATAGGTACCGGTGAACTACATATATGTGGAACCATGAAGGGACCTGATGAGTTTGCCTTACAAAGACTACAAGCAGCTACTAAGCCTAAACAATTAGTTACTTATTGGCATCCACGTTATGGTTATATTGGTAAAGACATTATTTATTTAAATCGCTATGATTCTAGTAAGAGAAAATTCATAGATAAAATCCCTGATACTTGGAGAGACTTATCAGCATAGTCTAGTATAATAGGTTATGCCTAGGAAACCACAACGAAATATTCGTCAAGATAGTGTGACACGAGAACTGTCTAAACTGCTTTTTCAAGAATTAGCAGAAGAAGTAATTAAAGAAGCTGAAAAACTTTTACCTAGTGATAGCCGTCAAAAATTAGCAGACGCTATAATTATTGAAACTTCTTCCGAGGGTTTTACATTAGAATTTGACAAAACCTTTGATACAATATTCTTACCAGAAAAATATGAGGGTGAATCTGTTTTTCGTACTCGTGGTATAAGTCCTAATACGGGGACACCTTATGGCTATGCGGCTGATACTAGAAAACATACTCGTCAAACTGCATCAGGCATGGTTCCGGTTAGAGCTCATACTAAATATTACAGAGTAGGATATAAGCCTGTACAAAGCAAGGATGGGGATTGGTACACAGCTAGTGCCAAAAACAACTTTGGATTACGTATGGCGGAATCTAGAATAAGGCGGAATTTTTTACAGAAAGCTTGGGACAAAGTATATAGACAATTACCAACACAAGCACGACAGGATATTCCTAAAGCAATTGAAATAAAAGAATAGGAGGAGAAAAATGGATATAAGTAAAGTAACACCAACACAAGAGTTTATTATAGCTCGACATTCTAAAATGGTAGGAAAAGTATTAGATTTAGTAGAAGCATCGCTACCTGAAGGTAATCAATGTGACAAACTTAAGAAGCTTTTACAAGTTCCTTTGTACGATTTTCGTAACGAAATGATTCAATTAGAGGCTAATGGCCTTTCAGATTCCGAATAGTTATATAATATATAATATAATTGAGTAGGATTTTTCGATTTCATCAGTATAATAAAATAGCGTTAAATATAACGTTATATTTCTTTCCATAATTTAAAGGGTCGGATGGCTAAGACCAACCTTTTATGTTTGATAAGAAGAACAAATTTAATTCATAGGAGGTTTTAAACTATGGCAGATGTAAACGAGAGGCTTGAAAAGCAAATGGAAGGCACAAATCTCGCTCTAGCAGCTGTAGCCGAGGTCCTACAAAAAATGGACGGAAGATTGGCTAAAGAAGAAGCTGACAAAGAGGAAGAAGAGATTGAAAAAGCTGAAGCACTTGCAAAAGCTGAACTTGTGAAGTCTATCGCTGAAGAAGTGAGAGCAGTTCTTAAAGCTACAGAAGGAGACAGCTATGCTGGCTCAGATGCTTCTGGTGACGAAAGAAAAGCTGACGCAACTGGCGGTACACCACAAAGTGCTGACGACTCCGAAAGTGATGCAGGAATAGATGCAAAAATCGAGGAACAGCAAAATACAATTCAAGCCGCATATCACGGCGATGATAAAGACAAAGAGATGGAAAAAGGTGCTCACGAAGATGAGGACAAAGAAGAGAAGGGAATGTACAAGGACGACGACGACGATGCAGCCGACGAACCTGTAGAAGAGAAGGGGATGGATGATGATGACGATGATTCTGACGACATGAAAGCTATGAAGAAAGAACTAGATACTTTGAGAAAACAGATAGCAGAAACAGAAGCTAACATTTCAAAGGCAGTTCAAAATGAATCTGAAGCTAGACTCAGAAAAATGGGATTCAGGGAAGAGACTGGACTACAAGCTCCAAAAGTAGTTAACGGATTAGGTGTTGACGGAATTTCCCCAATACAAAAATCTGCTGCTACGGACACCCCGGCTCAACTTGCAGAACTTTCTTACTCAGAATTAAGAAGAATGCAACATCAAATAGAAACTGGTAACACCGATGGTGTTCCTAGGGAACTATTAGAAGGTTAATAATAAACAAACTACAGGAGATTTAAAAACATGGCAAATCCAAGTTTAAGTGAATATCTTGCTCAGTCTCAACGAGGACTGTATCAGTCTGTATTCGGACCTGAATACTTACAGAAACAATCCTACTTTACAGTTGACTCTGCAACAGGTGTATTCAACACTACATACGGAAGAAAAGTTTGGCAAGCACTAAACAACCAAACTAGATTCTTCAACGCTATCCCTAGAGTGGTCTGGGGAAATACTGCTGGTTGGAGGGTAAGAACTGATAGAGGTTCTGGCCGTTCAAGACCAGTAACTGAAACAGGTTCTATCCCAACAGTTGATATCTCCAACATTGAATCAGTATCTAGTTTACCTAGAATTGTTTCAACTACATTCGGTGCTTCAGTGAAATCAGTGTTCACTGCACAGCTAGAAGGTGGTGTTGGTGATGTTCTAGCATTGGAAAATGAAAATGCTCAGTTAGACCACATAAAAGAAATAAACGAAGAATTGAATGCAGGTTCAGCTTACTTAGCTTCAGCCGGTTCAACAACTTCATTCACAGTTCCAGCATCTATTGCTAAGAACTTCAAAATTGGTGACGCAGTTGGACAGTATGACAACTCAGCAACAGGATTCGACAGAACTTCAGGTTCAGTTGTTTCCGCAGTAAACACCTCATCAGGTGCTGTAACAGTTGCTACTGGTACAACATTCGCTGACTCTGACGTAGCTTTCATTCATTCAAGAGCAGGTATGACATCTATTGATGACATTGTTGCTGAAGATGCAGCTGCTGTTGGTGGACAATCATCAAGAGTAAGAGCATATGACTTGACACTAGGTGGTAGAACATCAGGTGCATGGAATGCTGGTGCTTCTGTTTCTTATAACTCAGGAACAGGAAGAGCACTAAGTCTAAACTTATTAGACACTGCAATTCAAAAAATAAGAGAGAATGGTGGAGAACCAAAACTAATCCTTTTGGGACACGACCAATACTTCAACTTAGAAAGATTGCTTAACTCAAACCAAAGATACTTAGGACAGGAAGAGTACCAAGTTGGTGTAGGTTCTGAAAGAACTTTCCCGGGTACAAGAACTGGACTAGTACTTGCTACATACCAAGGTATCCCAATTATCCCAGATGCTGACGTTGCTAAATCTGTATCATCCGCTGATGCAGTTCTAGGTTCAAACGTTTACGTTTTGGATACTGACTATCTAGAAATTGCGATTGCACAACCAACGCAATATGTAGAGAACAGAGATTACTTTGCAGCAAACGCACTAGTTGTTAGAGGATTACTCTACACTATGGGTGAGATGCGATGTAAGAACATTTGGACACAAGCAAAAATTGCTGACCTAAACTCTTAAGTTTAGTTCAATACTTGCGGGGGGACTTCGGTCCCCCTGCTTATTTATAAAAACTAGTGTATTTTGTGAGGACTGACAAGTGGCCGATAAGGACACACAAGTGAATTTAGCTGTTTATATGGAACGATTAGATTCTTATATTTCAAGTCAAACCGCCCTAACCGAAAAACTTTCTGACAACATAGAGAAAGTTGAAACTAAAGTCGATGATATCTCTCAATGGCGGAGCAAAATGTACGGAATGAAAAGTATTCTTGTAGCATTAGGAGTGCTGGTTGTACATACAACAGCTGTTATGGGTAGCTTTGTGGCTATCATAAATTTCAATAAATAGGAGAAAATATAAATGGCTAACGAAAGACACACAGATTATAGAGGATGGGATGTAGATAGTTCGACCAGACAGTCAGTCCATCCTGCTAATAGATATGTAGCAATATCAAATGCGGCTAGTACAACTGCTGAAGATGTATATTCAATAGTAGTAAATGGTGGGGAAATCGCAACAAACTTAGTTTTGAATCCGGGCGTAGAAGGAAGTACAGTTGATGAATTTGTAGCAACTGGTTCAGCTAGGTCTAGAAGTACTGCACAAGCTGCCGAAGGTAGTGCCTCCTTACTAATAAACCCAGATAATTCTGCTGCTGGTGAAGGGTTCTATTGGGAATCAGAGTTAGTATCTAGAAGTGTAAACACACAATATATATCAGTTCAATTAGAAGTTCGTGGAGCTTCCGCTTCAGGAGCAGTTACCTTGACCTTAAGGGACTCTGGGGGAACAACACTACATGGAACATCTGGTAGTCATAACCTAACTACAGGTTTTGTAAAACTATCAGCTACTTATGCTATCCCAGCAAACACAGATGCTGCTAAATACAGA
>Ga0209992_10000926_pt1 | contig 34769 bp, 25 predicted proteins | sample 2SBtaG_2_FD_182564 | JGI IMG/M metagenome (GOLD analysis project Ga0209992, IMG submission 182564) | Deep subsurface microbial communities from Kolumbo volcano to uncover new lineages of life (NeLLi) - 2SBTROV12_ACTIVE470 metaG (SPAdes)... | ecosystem: Environmental > Aquatic > Marine >...
CCCGCCCCCGGTCCCCCCCACTTCGCTCGAAGACTGCGAGGCGGCCATGCGCGAGCTTCACGAAGCCGCGCCCCGCTGGGTTCGCCTCGGCCTCCCGGAGCGCATCGCGCTGCTGCGGGAGTCGATGACGTGCCTCGAGGCCGTGGCCGAGGAGTGGGTGGCCCTGTGCTGCCGCGCGAAGGGGCTCACCCAGCCGTCCGCGGGGGAGGGCGAGGAGTGGCTGGCGGGCGTGGTCCCCACCATGCGGAACCTCCGGCTGCTCGCCATGGCGCTGGAGCAGGGCGGGGCCCCGAAGCCGGCGAAGCTCTCGAAGCGCGGCGACGGGCAGTGGGTCGCGCGCGTGTTCCCGCTGGATCTCATGGAGACCGCGATGTTCGCGGGCGTGACCGCCGACATCTGGATCCAGCCCGGCGAGGAGCCCTCCCAGGGGCGCATCTACCGCGAGAAGGTCGCGGGCAAGGAGGGCGACGGCGGCGTGGGCGTGGTGCTGGGCGCGGGCAACCAGAGCTCCATCGCCCCCATGGACGTCCTCTACAAGCTCTTCGCCGACGACGAGGTGTGCGTCCTCAAGATGAACCCGGTGAACGAGTACCTCGGCGCCACCATCGAGAAGGCCCTCGTCCCGTTCGTGCGGGAGGGCTACCTGCGGGTGGTGTACGGCGGCGCCGAGGTGGGCAACCACCTGTGCACGCACGACCTCGCGGCCTCCATCCACATGACCGGATCGACCAAGGTGCACGACATCATCGTGTGGGGCGGAGACGCGGACGAGCAGGCGAAGAACAAGGCCGCGAAGACCCCGCGCGTCGACATCCCCGTGAGCTCCGAGCTGGGCTGCATCACGCCGGTGCTCGTGGTCCCCGGACCGTGGACCGCCGCCGAGCTCGACTACCAGGCCCGCCACGTGTGCGGGATGGTCGCCTACAACGCCGGCTTCAACTGCAACGGCGCCAAGGCGCTGGTGGTGCCCAAGGGCTGGGAGCACCGCGATCGGTTCGTGAAGCTGGTCGAGGAGAAGCTCGCCGCGCACCCCGCGCGCAAGGCCTACTACCCCGGCGCCGAGCGCACCTGGGAGCGGTTCACCAAGGAGTACCCCGAGCACACGACGGCCACGGACAAGGTCGACGAGGTCGTGCCCTGGACGGTCCTGCACGGCGTCGAGCCGCGGCAGGGCGAGTACGCGCTGGAGCACGAGCCGTGGTGCGGCGTCATCTCGGTCATCGACATCGAGGGGAGCGACGCCGGCGAGTTCCTGGCGGCGGCCGTGCCCTTCTGCAACGACCACCTGTGGGGCACGCTGACCTCGGTCATGCTCGTGCACCCCAAGACGGCGAAGGCCCACGGCGGCGCGGTCGAGAAGGCCATCGCGGAGCTGCGCTACGGCGGCGTCGGCGTCAACAACTGGACGGGCCTGCAGTACGGCCTCGCCACGCCCACCTGGGGCGCCTTCCCCGGCCACCCGCTCGAGGACGTCGTGAGCGGCCGCGGGGTGGTGCACAACGCCCTGCTCTTCGACCACCCGGAGAAGTCGGTGGTGCGGTCGCCCTTCGTCATGAAGCCCACGCCGGCGTGGTTCGTGGACCACAAGAACGGGCCCGCCATGGCGCGCAAGCTCGTGAGGTTCGAGGCCGAGCCGAGCTGGTTCCGGCTCCCGGGCGTCGCGATTCAAGCCTTCAAGGGGTGAGGGTCCTCGTCACCGGCGCCACCGGGTTTCTGGGGACGGCGCTGGTCGATCGGCTCGCCGCCGACGGCTGCGAGCCCGTGGGCCTCGTGCGCGCCGCCAGCCGGACCGACGCCCTGGACCGGCGCGGCGTCCCCACCCGCGTCGCCGACCTGCGCTCGGGGCAGGGGCTCGCCGAGGCGCTGGGGGACGTGGACGCCGTGGTGCACGCCGCCGGAGGGGGCCACGCCCTGGACGTCGCGGCGATCCACGCCAACAACACGGGCACCACGCGGACCCTCCTGGACGCCGTCGCCGCGGGTCCGCCGCTCAAGCGCTTCGTCCTCGTCTCCTCGTTGGCCGCCCGGGGCCCCGGCGGCGCGTCCGTGGAGGGCACGGCGCCGATCACCCACTACGGGCGGAGCAAGGCCGCGGCCGAGGCGCTCACCCTCGCGCGCAAGGCGACGATCCCCGTGACGATCGCCCGACCGCCGTCGATCTACGGGCCCGAGGACTGGCGGATGCTGCCGCTCTACCGGGCCGCGCGGCGGGGCTGGATCCCCCTCCCGGGCCCCTCGCGCACGGCGTCCATGATCCACGTGCGCGACTGCGTGTCCGCCCTGAGTGCCATGGTCCGGGCGGACCACCCCAGCGGGCGCACCTACTTCGTGGAGGACGGCGTCCCCCAGGACACCGAGGCCATGGCCCGAAGGATCGGGGCGGCCGTGGGGCGCGCGAGGGTGCGGGTGGTGCGGGTCCCGTCGTGGGTCCTGCGCGTGGCGGGCGCGGTGTCCGAGGGCCTGGGTCGCGTGCGCGGGAAAGCGGTCCTGCTGCATCGCGACAAGGTGCGCGAGCTCCTCCAGCCGCACTGGGTCTGCTCCGCCGCGTCCCTGCGCGACGACCTGGGGTGGGCGCCCGAGGTGGGCTTCGACGCGGGGGTGGAGGAGACCGCCGCGAACTACCTCGAGAGGGGCCTGATCGCATGACGTCGCTCGCCTGGGACCCCGCCGCCGCGGACTTCGTCGTGCTCCTGTCGAGCTTCGGCGTCGCCTGGGGCGTGCTCCGCTACGTGATCACGAAGGAGCGGCTGGGCGTCCTGGGGCGACGGTCCGCGGGCGGCAGCTGGCTCGCCGTGGCGACGGTCGCCTCCCTGGTGGCCTGCGGTCGGTCCCCCCTCGACCACGGCGTCGCGACGATCGACGTCGCGCGCACCCTCCAGGCCCTCGCCGGGCTGGCCGTGATCGTGCTTCCCCTGGTCGCGCTCGCGGCCCGCGGCGCGGAGGTCCAGGCCCAGCACCCCGAGGTCCGCGACGCCGTCGTCCCGCCCCGGACGGTGGCCCTCAGCGCGCTCGCCTGGGGCGTGTTCCTGCTCGGATACGAGTACGTCTTCCGGGGCGCGCTGCTCTTCTTCCTGGTCGTGGAGATCGGGCTGTGGCCGGCGCTCGCGGTCACGTCCGTCCTCTACATGCTCGTGCACCTGCCGAAGCCCGCGCCCGGGGAGACGTTCCTCTCCCTCGCCATGGGCTTCGTGTTCGGGCTCGCCGCCGTGTGGACGGGCTCGTTCGTGGTGGCCTGGCTGCTCCACTGGGCCATCTCGGTGACCACCGAGAACGTGGCCGGTCGGCTCAACCCCGACGTGCAGTGGGGCGGCGCCGCCGCAGGCTGAGCCCGACCGCCACGGCCAGGACCCAGAGGCCCGGGCTCGACTCGGCGTCGGCGATGCTCGCGTTGCCCGGGCAGGCCGCGCAGTCCTCGTCCACGTCGTCCAGCGCGTCGTCGCAGTCGTTGTCCACGCCGTCGTCGCAGACCTCGCGCGCGGCGGGGTGCACGAGGACGTTGTCGTCGTCGCAGTCCTCGCACGCGATGGTGCCGTCCCGGTCGTAGTCCTGCTCGCCGCCGCCGGGCTCGCCGTCGCAGTTGTTGTCGACCTCGTCGCACACCTCTTCGGCGCCCGGGTGGACCGCCGGGTCCTCGTCGTCGCAGTCCTCGCACCCCAGCGCGCCGTCGCCGTCCGCGTCGGCCTCCCAGGACGCGGGCTCGTCGTCGCAGTTGTCGTCGAGGCCGTTGCACAGCTCGCGGGCCTCGGGCGACCGGTCGGGGGTCGTGTCGTCGCAGTCGCCGTCGCAGATGGTGAAGCCGTCCCCGTCGCCGTCGATCTCCTCGTCCGGCACCGCCCCGGCGCAGGTGTTGTCGATGCCGTCGCACAGCTCGTCGGCGCCCGGGTGGATCGTCGCCTCGCGGTCGTCGCAGTCGTGGATCTCGCCCTCGACGTCGAAGGCGCAGTGGCCGTCCTCGTCCAGGTCCCCGCTCTCGTCGTCGCCCACGCACAGGTCGAGGTCCCCGCAGATGCCGTCGCCGTCCACGTCCTCGGTGGCGTCGTCCCCCAGGCAGAGGTCGTCGGTGTCGCAGGTGCCGTCGCCGTCCTGGTCGTCCAGGGCGTCCAGGGGGCACACGTCGCACACGTCGCCGCCGCCGTCGAGGTCGGTGTCGAGCTGATCCGCGTTGGCGTCCGTGGGGCAGTTGTCCACGTCGTCGCAGGTGCCGTCGGCGTCGACGTCGCCCACCGTGTCCTCGCCCACGCACGCGTCGCAGAGGTCGCCGTTGCCGTCCCCGTCCGAGTCGAGCTGGTCCGCGTTCGCGACGGCCGGGCAGTTGTCCTCGGTGTCGCAGGTCCCGTCCGCGTCGCCGTCTCCGGAGGCGTCGGTGCCCACGCACGCGTCGCAGGTGTCGCCGATGCCGTCGCCGTCCGCGTCGGACTGGCTGGGGTTGGACACGCCGGGGCAGTTGTCGGTGTCCTCGCAGGTGCCGTCGCCGTCGCCGTCGTTGGTGGCGTCCAGGGGGCAGATGTCGCACGCGTCGCCGATGAGGTCGCCGTCGCCGTCCGCCTGCAGGGGGTCGGCGTCGGTGGGGCAGATGTCGGTGTCGCTGCAGATGCCGTCGAGGTCGGGGTCGCCGAACGTGTCGTCGCCGGTGCAGAGGTCGCAGGGGTCGCCGCTGCCGTCGCCGTCGCTGTCGTCCTGGCTGGGGTTGGGGTTGGCGGGGCAGTTGTCGATGTCGCCGCAGAACCCGTCGCCGTCGGCGTCCAGGGTGAGGTCGTTGCCGGTGCACAGGTCGCAGGGGTCGCCGCTGCCGTCGCCGTCGCTGTCCACCTGGGTGGGGTTGGCCACCAGGGTGCAGTTGTCGATGTCGTCGCAGTACCCGTCGGCGTCCCCGTCGCCGAAGGAGTCGACGCCGACGCACAGGTCGCAGGCGTCGCCGATGCCGTCGCCGTCGCCGTCGGCCTGGCTCGCGTTGGCGACGGTGGGGCAGTTGTCCGTGGTGTCGGGGACGCCGTCGCCGTCCGTGTCGAAGCCCGCGAAGTTGATGACGGCGCCCTGCTCGGCGACGGTCATGCCGAAGGTGGCGTAGGTCGGCAGGGCCACGAGCGCGGCCGCCGAGGCGTGGGACTGGGTTCGGTTCGAGTTCTCGGACTCGAAGTTGAGGATGATGACGGTGCTGTTGGCGGGCACCACGACGCTGCTGTACTCCCAGAGGAACCAGTCGCTCCCGCTGCGGCTCAGCGACGACGTGGAGACGTTCGCGCCGGGCCCCGCGACGACGTGGGCGAGGGAGGGATCGCCGCCGCCGTTGGACGAGTCGTCCGTGCAGAACCAGTCGTCGCCGGCGGAGACGGACGTGTTGCCGTCGCTGGTCTGGGTGATCTGCGTGGAGCTGTCGCTGCCGAGGTTGCCGTAGATCTTCACGTTGACCGTGATCGCGGAGCCGGTGGGGTTCTCCAGGATGTTCATGATGCGGGCGAAGTCGACGCTGCCGGTGCTGGGCACGTAGATCTTCCGGCGCACGTTGAGGCCGTACATGGCGTCGACGCCCATGACGGTCTGGCGACCCGACAGCTCCTGGGTGGGCCCCGAGGCGTTGTACTGCGAGCCGCCGTTGCAGTTGGTGGTGCTCGTGTAGCTGCCCGTGGCCACGCACAAGTACATCCAGCCGTCCCACGCGTCGCTGGTGCCGTTGCTCAACGCGCCCGTCGAGTTGTCGATCGGGTCGTAGTAGAAGTTGTTCGGGCCGAAGTAGTTGTAGATGCCGGCGTGAGCGGCCGAGGGCAGCAGCAGCGCGACGGCGACGGTGATCGCGGCGATGAGGAACGAACGAGACATGCTTCTCTCCCGAGTCCCCGCGGCGCGGGGGGCGGCCCTCCCGACCGCGCACCGAGTCTAGACCGTCCTCGCGGCGGGGACCCGGGCGATCACGCTTCGCGTACGCTCGCGCCATGGCACGACCGGGCGGCGGCATCCTCTTCCCTCAGCGATTCCACGCGGGCCTCAAGGACGGGAGCGTCACCCGCACGATCCGCGCGTGGTCGAAGCTCGGCGTCTCGGTCGGAGGGCGCTACCGCATGGACCCGACGGGGGTGCTCGAGGTGACCGGCATCGAGGCCGTGACCGTCGCCGACCTGGGCGAAGAGGACGCCGCCCGCGGGGGCTTCGACGGGCTCGACGGGGTGCTCGCCGAGCTGAAGCGCGTCCTGAGGCAGGCGCCGTCCGCGGACCGACCCGTCTACCGCGTCGACCTGCGGTGGGTCCCCCTGCCGGACCCCCGCCTCGCGCTGGCGGCGCAGGACGACCTCACCCTCGAGGACGCCGCCGAGCTTGCGGATCGCCTCGACGCCATGGACCGGCGCAGCCGCAAGGGCCCGTGGACCTGGGCGACGCTGGGGCTGATCCTGGCCTTCCCACGGGTCTCCGCGCGCGTCCTGGCGCCCCGGCTCGGGCGCGAGCGGCTGCCCTTCAAGACCGACGTGCGCAAGCTCAAGGGCCTGGGCCTCACCTACAGTCGGGAGACGGGCTACGAGGTGACGCCCCGGGGCCTCGCGCTGCTCCGCCTCGAGGGCGACCGCCGCCGCTGACTGTGAGGCCGCCTACTCGACGAACCCGGCCTTGCGATCCGCGTCGGTGTCCACGGGCGGGCGCGCCGACGGGACGATCTCCTCGCGCGCGGGGAACTCCTCCGGTCGCAGGGCCTCGAGCCCGGCCCGCGCCCGGGCCGTGTAGTCCGTGTAGAGCCCGAGCTCGTAGCTCTTCCCCGCGGCCTGCTGGTAGGCCTCCACGGCGCGATCGATGAACCTGCCGGCCGCGTCGATCTTGCTGAACCGATACTCCGCGCACTGGGCCTCCGTGAGCTCGCGCGGGCATCGGTTGTCGAGGATCTTCTGGGCGAAGTCGTCGTACAGCGCGCCGATGCGATAGAGGGCGGCGATTCCCCATTCGCCGTGCTTGAGCGAGATCACGCGGACGTACTCGGCCTCCAGCTCCTCGAGGCGACGGGTCTTGATGCGCAGGTCCGCGGACTGCTGCAGACGCAGGGCGTCGTACTCGGCGAACTCCGGCTCGAGCACGTCGAAGCGCATCTCGGCCGCGAGCCGCGCCGCGTCGGGGGTGACCTCGCCGTCGGCCTCGGCCGGGTCGAAGCGTCGCAGGGCGCCGCGGTAGAGGCGGGTGCGGCCCGGGAGATCCCCCCTCTTCAGGAGGAACCGGCCGTGGCCCACGACCGCGGCGAGGTAGAGCTCGAGGGGCCCCTCCTGGACGGCGGGGTCGGTGTGCACGTCGCGGTAGGCGGCCAGGGCCTCGTCGTCCCTCCAGTCCGAGGCGAGGGCGGCCGCGATGCGGATGCGCAGGGCCGTGGCTTCCGGATCCTCCGGACGCGCCTCGAGGAAGTCGCGCCAGTCGCGGACCGCGTCGTCGTAGTCGCCCAGCCCTTCGCGCATGGCGCCCGCGAGGAACAGCCCGTCGGCGGCGCTCGTGAAGCCGTCCGCGGCGAACTCGGGGTCGGCGTCGAACACGGCCCGATAGAACTCGGCGGAGCGGTCGTACCAGGCGACCGAGCGGTAGTGGTCCGCGAGCCGCGACATGGACTTCGGCCACAGCTTCCGCGCCGCCGCGTCCTCGCCCACGGGGGTGGGGAACTCCTCGACGAAGCGGTGCCGCAGGGCCAGGGCGCGGGCACGATCGCCCGCCTGCTCGGTGTAGTGGGCCGCGTTGAAGAGGGCGACGTCGCGGACGGTCGAGGCGGGGAAGGTGTCCCCGAACGCGGCGAACGCGTCGGCGGCCTCCTCCGGCCGGCCGTCCTCACCCAGGGCGCCGGCGGCGCGGAAGCTCGCGCGCTCGTGGATGTCCCACAGCTCGGCCTTGAAGGTGTCGGTCACGCCCACGTCGTCGTCCGAGTGGAACGTGCGGGCGACGCGCGCGAGGTCGGCCCACGCCTCGATCTTCGCGTAGGAGTCCAGCACCGAGTGCACGGCGTACTGGGCCCGCTCGCTGCGGGGATCGGCCGCGATGATGGCCTCGTACCGCGCGTTGGAGGCGCGCAGCTCGTTGTGATCGGCGAGCAGCGTCGCTGCCTTGTAGAGGACGTTCAGGGTCCGCTCGTCGTCGGGAAGGAGCTCGGCGTAGCGGTCGCACGCGTCGATCAGCCGCTGCTCGCCCGGGCGCAGGGGGATCGGCGCGTACTTCTCGGCCGGGTCGTCGGACGCCAGCTTCGCGCGGCGGGCGCGCCGGTCCTCGCGCTCCCAGGCGTCCCGGCGCGCCTCGATCGTCTTCTCCACCGCGAAGATCGTGTTGATGGCGGCGTCGCGCAGGTGCTTGCCCTTCGGATCGGCGTCCACGGTGGCGGCGTACCCGTCGGCGGCCTCGTCGTACCGCTTCAGCTTGTAGAGCAGCTCGGCGTGCCAGAACCGGATCGTGTACGCGCGGCGCGGCGCGGGCAGGCGGAGGTAGTCGGCGTACGCCTCCTCGGCGCGGAGCAGCAGGCTCGAGCTGCGACGCTTGAGGGCCTGGCGGTGGGCGTCGACGGCGAAGGAGTACAGGGTGCGCTCGGCGACGACGGACGCCTCCTTCACGGGGCGATCGCTCCCTTGGGCGCCGGCCCAGGGCGAGCCGGGCGCGTACGTGGTCACGAGCCGATCGATGGCGGCGGCGGCCCCCTCCCAGTCGTCGCGGCTGCGCAGCTGGGCGACGATCCCCGCCTGGTGCGCGGGGTTGTCCGGCGCCTCCGGCCGACGGGCGATCAGGGTCCTGTATGCCTCGATGGCCAGGTCCGTCTCGCCGCGCGCGGCGTACCGACCGGCGAGGCGCGCCAAGAGCGCGCGCAGGGCGGGGCCGTCGTCGTACCGGGCCAGCGTCCCGAGGGCGCGGTCGAGGTCGCCCATCTCCGAGAAGAAGACGACGAGATCGCGAAGGGCGTCGTCCCGCATGGACACGGCGTGAGTGTCGTCGTGGAGCCGAAGGACCTGCTCCAACGCCTCGACGGCGTCGTCGTACCGGCCGAGGTTGTAGTAGCACCAGCCCATCTTGTAGAGGGCCAGGGGACGCACGCGGGCGTCCTCGAACGTCGCGGCCCGGCGGTAGGAGGAGAGGGCGCCGAACGCGTTGCCTTCCTCGAACAGGATCTCGCCCACCGCCACGTGAGCGTCGGGCGCGAGGGGGGAGTCGGGGGAGAGGGAGACCAGCCTCCGGTAGGCGGCCAGCGCGGCGTCCTCGTCGTCGAGGACCGCCAAGGCGTGGGCGGTGGAGAAGAGGGCCCGGTCCCGGTTCTCCGGGGACGGTCGGCGCCCCAGGAGGTGCCGCCAGGTCTCGAGGGCGCGGGTCCGCCACGCGTCGCGGCGGCGGGTGTCCAGGAGGGGGCGCGGCGTGGCGGCCTGCTCCTCGGGGGAGAGGCCGAACCAGATCGCCTCGGCGTCGTCGTGCGCCTCCATGGCGCGCTGGTTCTCGGCGCCGGACTGCTCCCACTGGAGGTCGGCGAGGCGGAGGAGCAGCTGGGCCTCCACCTCCGCGTCGCGCCGGTGCTGCAGGGCGGTCTTGATCGCGTCGATGGCCTCCAGGCGCTTCGTCTCCGCCTCGACGCTCCAGCGCGCGCGGTCCTCCTCCCGCTGGACGTTGCGCCTTTGGACCGCCTCGTCGCGATCCTGGGCGGGCGCAGGGGCGGCGAAGAGGAGGATGGACAGGGGGATGAGCGCGACACGGAGAGTGGGCATGAGGTCCTCGATGAGAGAGATGGATGTCTCTCCGGACCGCCGCGCCGCCGCCGCGTTCGTAAGCGCTTGGTACCGCGTTGGTAAACCCGGGCATTCTCTTGTTGACTCATATTGGTCCGACCAATATACCAATCTTCATGTTCGCCCCGATCCCCGAGACCGTCACGACCGTCGAGCGCTGCGAAGAGGCCCTGCGTCGGTCGATCCTGTCCCGTCGCTTCGCCCCCGGAGAGCGCCTCCCCGCCGAGCGGAAGCTCGCCGCGCAGTTCGGCGTGAACCGGGTCACCGTCCGCAGCGCCCTCGGGCGGCTGGAGGCCGCGGGCGTCGTGAAGGCGCGGCAGGGGTCGGGCTACACGGTCCGTGAGTTTCTGGAGCACGGCGGCCCGTCGCTGCTCCCCGGGATCGTCGCGCTCGCCCGGGAGCGGGGCGAGACGACCGACGTGATCCGGGACCTGCTGCTCGTGCGTCGGCACCTCGCGCAGGCCGTGCTCACGCGGCTCGCGCAGGGCCCCCTCGACCCGTCCAGGCTGGACGCCTTCGACGCCGCCGTGGACCGCTTCGCGGCGGTCGTCGACGCCCCCGACGCCGAGGTGGGCGAGGCGGATCTGGGCGTCCTCGCGGCCCTGCTCTCCGCCACCGGGAGCGCGGTCCTCGCCCTGTGCTTGAACCCCGTGTCCGCGCTCGTGCGCGACCTTCCGGAGCTGCGCCGCGCCATCTACGCGGACCCGGCGTCCAACCTCGCGGGTTGGCGCGCGCTCGGCGGCTTGCTGCGCTCACCCGCGCTGCGGGAGGATCCGGCCTCCGTGCTCGACGCCGTCGCTGGATTGCTCGCCGCCCGCGACGTCGCCGCCCTCGCTCTGTTGGAGGCGCAGTCGTGAGCCGCCCCGCCTGGCACGCGTTCGTCGTCCTGTTGCGGCCCCGCAGGGTGCGTGAACACCTCGCGCGCCTCGTGGCGGCCGGTGTCGTCTCCACCGCGCCGAACCTGTGGCAGATCGAGCTCGGCGTCCTGCGGATGTGGCATCGGGTCCTCTTCCGCAGCGACACCATCGGCACCTGCTCCGACCCCGTCCGGCCCACGTGGCGGGCCCGCTTCCTTCGCTTCCGGCCGCTCCGGTTCCCGTTCCTGGTGGCCGCCAAGGCGATCGCGCCGCTGGACAACTCGGGCCTGGTGCAGGGCTCACGGCGGCTCACGAACCACCTGCTCACGGCCCACCACGACGCCGCCCAGTTCGCCTACGACCTCGAGATCCTGAAGGGCACCGCGGGCGCGCTGGAGGCGGCCCGGGCGGCGGCTGCGTCCGTCGTCGACGGGTCCCATCCCCGGGCCGAGTACCTCCGGGATCTGTGCGTGTTCACCGGGTACCACGAGCGCCTCCTCGCGGCCCTGGACGACGCGATCGCCGGGCGCCCCCTCGTCCCCGCCGCCCAGCGGGACGATCCCGACATCTCCTTCGCCGCGTTCGTGCGGTGGTGCGCCGCCCAGCCGAAGACCCCGCGGGCGACGTTCGCGGCCTGGCGGGGCGGCCTGTTCCCCGTCCCGATCGACGCTCGGAGCGACGCATGACGTTCGACGACCTCCTCGGCCTCTCCAACCGCGAGCTCGCCGCCACCCTCGCCGAGGGACACGCGATCGACCCCTCGGCGCTCGACGACACCCAGTACCAGGGGGTCTCGCTGGGGCTGCCGGGCTGGGTGGTGTCCCTCACGTGGCTCACGTTCATGAAGACCTTCCACCGAGACCCGGAGACCGGGCGCCTGCGCGGCTGGAACGTGCGGCTGCGCCAGGACGGGGTCGACGCTCCCTGCGTGCCTCGACAGAAGGGCGGCGAGCCGGTGACGTTCGGGCACTACGAGGTCGTCCACGCCCCCGCCGAGCCCGGGCTGCTCATCGACTACGGCCGGGGGCGAAACGCCGCCTGGGACCCGATCCGTCGGGTCCGAGACCCCCTCGTGGCGATCGAGGAAGGCGACGCGACCGTGCTGCTGGGATGGTCCTGGGTGGACCTCGGGTTCGCGATCCCCACGCCGTCGTACTTCGCGCTCCGCCTGGACGGGCCCCTGTCCCACCGGGCGTAGCCCCGCCGGGGGTATGTTCCGGCCATGTCGCGCCTCGCCGAGCTGCTCTCCCTCCTCCGCCTCGAGCGGCTCGAGGAGGACCTCTTCCGCGGCGAGTCCCAGGACCCCGGCTGGGGTCGAATCTTCGGGGGGCAGGTCCTCGGCCAGGCGCTCTCGGCGGCCTCGCAGACCGTGTCGGTCGACCGCCCCGTGCACTCCCTGCACGCCTACTTCCTGCGCCCCGGGGACATCTCGCGGCCCATCGTCTACACGGTCGACCGCATCCGCGACGGCCGCAGCTTCACGACGCGCCGCGTCGTCGCGGTGCAGAAGGGACGGGCGATCCTCAACCTCTCGGCCTCGTTCCAGATCCGGGAGGTCGGCCACGAGCACGCGGACCCCATGCCGGACGCGCCGCCGCCCGAGACGCTGCGCGCCACCTGGGACCTCGGCGCCGACATCGCCCACCAGTTCCCCGAGCCCGTGCGCGCCCTGGCGACGGCCGTCCGCCCCATCGAGATTCGCCCGGTCGATCCCCAGAACCCGCTGAAGCCCGAGCCACGGCCCCCGCAGCGGCTCGCGTGGTTCCGGGCCACCGGGCCCGTCCCGGACGACGAGGCGACCCATCGGTTCCTGCTCGCCTACGCCTCGGACTTCCACTTCCTCACCACGTCGCTCCAGCCCCACGGGCGCTCGTGGCTTCGCGGCGGCGTGCAGCTCGCGTCCATCGATCACGCCATGTGGTTCCACGCCCCGGTGCGCATCGACGACTGGCTGCTCTACGCCGTGGACAGCCCCGCGGCGTCGGGCGCCCGAGGGATCGTGCGAGGCCGCTTCTTCTCCCGCGACGGGCGCCTGGTGGCGACGACCGCCCAGGAGGGGCTCATCCGGGACCGCGCCTTCCAGGATGAGGCGGCGAAGGGGTGATCCGGAACGGCGACGGCCGCCCCCGGGGGGACGGCCGCCGTCGGTTCGGGGTCCGAGGACTCAGTTGGCCACGTTCGCGACGCCGCCCCAGATGCACCCGTTGGTGTTCGCGCCCGTGAAGTTCGCGTTCTGGAGGTTGGCGTTCGTGAAGTCGGCGTTCTCGAGGGTCATCCCCGTGAAGTCCGCGCCCGTCCAGTCGCCCATGACCGCGTCGATGGCGGCGACGCCCACGTTGGAGAGGGAGTCGTTGCAGTCCTGCGCGCCCAGCTGGCAGGCCTGCAGGTCACCCGAGAGCTGGCCCAGGTAGCCGTTGCAGCTGCTGAGGTCGCTTCCGCACTGCGTCAGGGCGAGGTCCAGGCCGACGACGTCGTTCATGCACACGCTCAGGTCGTTCGTCAGGACGGTCGTGGTGGCGATGTACGTGGAGCAGACCTCGGTCTCGCAGGCGCTGGTCGACAGGGCGATGGCCATCGAGTCGGACTCGGCGACCGCGGTCGCGCTGCTCTCGGCGAACTCCTTGGACGTCTCGGCGCCGGAGGCGCTCGCGGCGGCCGAGGCCGAGGCGGACGCGGCGGCGGAGGCGTGGCCCGAGGCGACGGTCGAGGACAGGGTGGCGCTCGCGAAGGCCGAGTCGGCGTCGGTGACGGCGAGGGACACGGTCTCGAGGTGCGCGGCGGCGCTGCTGCGGAGGCTCACGACGGTCTCGGCGTACACCTGCACCTGGGCGGCGGCGGCGACGAGGAGACCGAGGTTCGTCTGCGCGTCGGCGGAGGCCCAGCCGCCCACCGCGGTGGCCTCGGCGAGGGCTTCGGCGTAGGCGACGGCCAGGGCGGCGGCCTCGGCGGCGGCGATGGCGACGGCCTCGGCCTCGACCTCGACCTCGAGGAGCAGGTCCACGGAGGCGCCGGCGGCGGCCACGGCGGTGGCGTAGGCCTCGGCGTGGGCGCTCGCCTCGACGGACGCTTCGACGGCCGCGGCGGCGGAGGTGGACGCGGCGGCGGAGGCCGAGGCGGAGGCGACGGCGGAGGTGGTCGCGCTCGCGGCGGCGTCGGCGGCGGCGGACGCGTTGGCGGAGGCCGAGGCGCCGGCGTAGGCGTCGGCGACGGCGCAGCCCGAGGAGGCGGACGCGCTGCTCACGGAGGTGGCCGAGGAGGACGCGGACGCCGACGCGTTGCCCGCGGCCGCGGCGTGGCCGTTCGCTTCGGTCACGGAGACGCCCGCGGCGGACGCGGCGGCCCCGGCGCTCTCGGCGGCGGCCACCGCGGCGGCGACCTCGACGTCCACGTCGGTGGCAACGGACGCGGCGACGGCCACGAAGGACTGCGCCTGGCCGCGGAGCTGGACGATGTCGGACACCGACGTGTTCACCAGGGCGAGCGCGGAGGTCGCGACCGACGCGAGGGCGATGTCGCCGTCGTACTCGAGGTCGTAGGCGGGGCGCAGGAGCAGGTGGTCCTCCACCTCGCCGACGCCGAAGTCGCCGGAGCCGTCCCAGCCGCCCGCGCCGAAGCGCTCGACGTCGATCGGCGTGCGGCTCAGCACGAGGCGCGTCCACGCCTCGCGACGGCCGTTCGAGGGCCACAGATCCTCGAGGCGGACCACGGTCGTCTCGCCCGCCGGGGCGTCCAGCAGCAGGTTGACCACGCGGTGCTCCACGGGGCCCCCCTCGAGCGCTTCCCAGCGGCCGTTGCCGTCGTAGTCGATCGCGACGTTGAGGTAGCGCGGCACGTCCTCGGTGCTGCGCGTGAGGTCCACGGCCACGTCGGCGTACACGCCGCGGCCCTGCAGGGCGCCCACACGCACGACGCCGTCGTCGTGAAGGTCGTCGTCGACCATGTTCTCGGTCTCGTCCGCGTCCTCGGGATCGAGGACGCCGCGCTCGACGCTCGCGTTGGGGCCGAGGCGGTCGGTGGAGGGGTCGGCGTGCGCGCCGGGGTCGCCGAGGCGGCTGCCGGTGGTGCTGAACGCCGAGGGGAACTCGCCCACGAGGGCGACGCCGTCGTCGGGCGTGTAGCGGGTGGGGAAGCCGTCGGGGGCGTCGCCGAAGTCGACCTGCGGGATGCCCGAGGTCGAGCCGTCGGGGTTGCCGGGGTTCTCTTCGTCGCTCGGGCACTCGGTGTTGCCGAGCATCATGAGCATGGAGCCGGCGAGGGCGGCGGAGCGGAGGGTGCGGAAGGAGCGGGTCATGTCGTCTCTCTCTCGGGCCGCGGGGGCCCGTCTGGTTTCCGGGTTCGGTCCCCAGAGAGAGCAACGCCCGTGCCGGCTTCGGGCACTGGCGAGACGCACAGCGTTCAGAGAGATCCTGCGGGGGGCTGTTTCACCCTCCCTGGTCGGCTGTTTCACCCCCCTCGGCGCCGTGTTTCGCCTCCAGCCAGGCGCGGAGGCGCGCCGCGTCCCCGTCCGCGTGTCTTCGCCCCGGGCGCACGTCAAGCCCGCCGCGGCGGCAGGGTGGGGCCGGAGGTCCCGTCGACCCAGAGCGCCTCGAGCTCGGCCCGGACCCGCCGCAGCTCCCGCCCGCGGTCGGGACCGTGGAGCAGCCCGGACTCGGTCCACGTGGCGGGATCGAGGGCGACGGCCGGCACTCGGATCGAGGCCGCCTCGGCGACCTCCGGATGCGCGCGGGCCGCGTGACGGAAGAGCACCTCCACGAACGCCTCGAGCCGGTCCAGGCCCTCACGCAGGCGCTTGCGGAGGACGTCGCCGTCGATCGGGCGAATCAGCACCGTGTAGATGCGCCAGAGCGTGGCCACGTCGAACTGGTCGATCAGCCCCGGTTCACAGCGGGGGTTCTCGGCCGCGCCCCACTCCCGGAACAGGCGCTGGGCGGCCCCTTGGACCTCGATCATGCGCTCGATCTCGGGCCCGATCGTGTCCATGAAGTCGGGGTCGGTGAGCCGATGGTTCAGGAACAGCAGGGCCACCCAGGCCCAGTAGAACGCGGTGTCGAACGCGATCTTCGCCGACATGACCTGCGTATTCCCCATCAGCGCGTAGCTGTCTTGGTACACGCGCATGAACTGGTCGTAGAGGATCCGCAGGTAGTGGTCGGCGCGGTCGGCGCGGTCTCGAATGTCCTCGCCGTCCAGGTCGCGGGTGATGAGGTCCACGTGCTGCGTGTTCACCGTGGCGATGAAGTCGCTGCCGGGGGAGTAGAAGGGGTCGCAGAAGAGGCCCGCGTCGCCCGTGAGTCCCCAGCGCTCCCCGGAGAAGACCCGGGTCGCGTCGGCGGCGTAGCGGCGCAGCGCGAGGAAGTCGAGGGGGGCGCCGTCGCCGTCGGTGTCGGGGTCGTCCGCGTCGGCCTGGAGGGCCGCAGCCACCCGGTCGGCGGCCTGGGGCTCGTGCTCCCGCAGCCACCCCATCGCCCGGTCGAAGCGGTTCATGGACGTGAACTCGTGCTCGGCCGCGTCGGTGACGATCCCCACGGACGTGACGTCCCCGGCCAGCGGGATGAACCACACCCAGTAGCCGCGATCGAGCAGGTGGCACGTGGAGTGCCATCGAATGGGCGCGTCGATCCGACCTGCCCACTCGGTGTCCGGCGCCCAGTCGTCGACCTTGATTCGGCCGCGCACCCGGAACCACACCGCGTTGGCGTGGTGAGGCGAGGGGACGTTCAGGCGGAGCCGCTTCTTGAGGAGGTTGCGTCGCCCCGTCGCGTCGATGACCCACCTCGCGGTGACCGACGACGTGGCCCCGTCGCGCTCCAGCGTCACCACGTGGCCCCCCGAGTCGAGCGAGACGTCGGTCGCCCGGCAGCGGTCCACGAACCGCGCGTGGGGCGACCGCTCGGCGTGTCCGATGTCCTCGGCGAGGTGGGCCTCGAGCACCCCACGATCGAGCTGGTAGCTGGGCACGAGCAGCCCGCGGAACGGCACCGGGACCTTGTTCCTCACGGGGCCCAGCTCCAGTCGGGCGGCGATGTCGGTCTTGCCGCCGTCCTCCCCCGCGGGGAGGAAGAACCGCAGCCCCAGCTTCGGCAGGTGGCGGGCCTCGAGGTGCGCGTCGAGCTGCAGGGTGTCCCGGAGCCACGTCCCTGCGATCTCCACGCACGACTCGCCGACCTTGTGCGCCGCGTCGGCGGGCGGGTGGGCCGTCGCCTCCACCACCAGCACCGACGTCCGAGGCCGCGTGAGGCCGAGCTGGCGCGCGAGCGTGAGGCCCGCCAGGCCGCCTCCGAGGATGACGACGTCGACGTTCGAGGGGAGGGGAGGTGCAGTCATGGGTCGATTCGACCGCGAACTGTACCGACGTCCTCTAAGCTCCGCCGCCATGCGCTTCTTTCAGTACCCCGGATGCAGCACCTGTCGCCGCGCGGCGAAGCTCTTGAAGGAGCTCGGCCTCCACGTGGAGTCGATCGACCTGGTGGCCGCGCCGCCGTCGGTCGAGACCCTCCGAGACCTCCACGCCCGGTCGGGGTTGCCCCTCAAGAAGTTCTTCAACGTGTCGGGCGTGTCCTACCGAAGCGGCGGCTTCAAAGACCGCCTGCCGACGATGAGCGAGGACGACCAGCGCGCGGCCCTGGCCGCGGACGGGAAGCTGATCAAGCGGCCGATCCTCGACACCGGCGCCGGCGTGCTCGTGGGGTTCCGGGAAGACGCGTGGCGGGAGGCGACCTCGCAGAATCGCTAAAGCTCTCCGGACGGACGTCCGATGGTGCGGTCGTCGCCAGGATGCGCCCCTCCCGGGCACCCCGCGACGAGGAGTCGCCATGACCGTCACGTTCCCTCGATGGACGGGTGTTCCCGTCACCGCCGCCCTGTTCCTCTTCGGTTGCGCCGCGCCCGACGCGTCCGACGCCGAGCCCGACACCGAGGGCACCGCGTTCCTCGCCCAGCGCGGCCCGGACGGGCTCGACGACCCCCGCGCCACTTACGCCGTCCTCGCCGCCGCCGGCCAGGCCGTGAGCGTGACCCTGCTCGACTCCGCCGGGACCCCGGGGCTCACGATCCCGGTGGCCCTGCCCCGCGCCACCGGCCTCACGGTGCACCCGGACGGCTTCTTCATCCTCAAGGCCGACCGGCGCCTCTACAGCGTCGCGACGGACGGCCGCGTGGACGAGTTCAACGACACGCGCTTTCCGTGGCTCTACGGCGCGACCGCCGCGCCCGACGGCACGGTCTCCGTGGCCGCCGAGAGCGAGGTCGTCGAGCTGAACGCGGGCGGCGAGATCGTGAACCGCGTCCCCACCGGCGGCACCTACTGCTGGATGGACACCACCGTACACGCCGACTCCGACGGGTCCGAGAGCACCGTGGTGGACCTGTGGGGCTCCACCCTCGCGAGCGTCACCGAAGACCGTGAGCTGGACGTGATCGCCCACCTGCCCTTCGACTCCGTGGACATCACCACCCGCGACGCCGACGGCCGCCACTGGTTCGCCCGCACGGACGACGGAAACGTCTACGCCTGGGACGAGTCCGACGGCCCTCGCTGGATCGCCGACGTGAGCGTCTCGGGCCTCGAGGGCGTCCGCAGCCTGATGCCCCGCGCCGACGGCTCGATGCTCGCCATCGCCCAGACCGTGAGCGGCGTGAGCGCTGTGCGCATCGACATCGACGGCAACACGACCACGGCATGGACGCGCTCGGGCGTGCTCTGGATGGACGTCGCCGAGGTGCTCTGACGGGCGGTCAGCCGCGCCCCGGCTTGCGGGGGAGGCGGTTGCGCTTCGAGCCGAACTTCGCGTGGCCGTCTCGGCGACGCGGAGCTTCGTCGTTCACGGGCCCGCGGGCGAAGTCCATCCGGGTGTCCTGACCGCGCACGTTCACCATGCGCGCGATCGAGAGCACCTTCTTGGCGTCGTCGCGACTCAGCCCGACGAAGGACTTGTTCTCGAAGATCGAGATGCGCCCGATGCGCCCGCCGGGGATGCCGACGTCGTTCGCCAGCGCGCCTACGAGGTCCGCCGGGCGCACCCCCGAGCGGCGTCCGATGCTCAGGAAGATCTGCACTTCGTCGGCGGGGCCCGCGTCTCGGGGACCCCGGTCGTGGTGTCGCTCACGCGGCCCCTGGTCGCCTCGGCGATCGGATCGGCGGTCGTCTCGGTCGCGGCCCCGGCGCGGCTTGGCCCACCCCGGGACCTCCGTGCTCGGGTTCGCCTCCAGGGAGAGCCCCTGCTCCTTGGCGAGCACGCTCAGGGCCGCCGTCGCGACCTGCTCGGGGGTCCACTCGTGCTCCTCCGTGAGCGCCGTGAGCCACCGTGAGGCGCCGTCCGTGGGCCCCTCCAGCTGCGCCGCGAGCGCGCGACCGAGGATGTCCCGGTGGCGCGACGCGATCTGGGCGTCGGTGGGAGGGAACACCTCCTCGATGTCGACCTTGAGGCGCCGCTGCCAGCTCTTGAATCGCGCGAGCTCCCGGGGCGTCACGAGCGTGATCGCGTGGCCCTCTCGCCCCGCGCGTCCCGTGCGCCCGATGCGGTGGGCGTAGATCTCCGCGCCCCCGGGGAGGTCGAGGTTGATCACGTGAGTGATGTGGTCGACGTCGATGCCTCGGGCCGCGACGTCCGTGGCCACGATCATGCTCAAGCTGCGGTTTCGGAGCCGACCCAGGACCCGCTCACGCAGGGCCTGGCTCAGGTCGCCGTGCAGCGCGTCCACGGCGAGCCCCCGCCGCGTGAGTTCTTCGGCCATCTCGGCGCAGCCCTGCCGGGTGCGGGCGAAGACGAGCGTCGTGCCGCGCGGCTCCGCCTGAAGGATGCGCATCAAGGCCTCGAGCTTGTTGCGCTGGGGCACGCGCAGGAACCGCTGCTGGATGTGGTCGACCATCGGGCCGCTGCCGCCGCCCTCGACCTCGATCGTCTTGGGATCGTCGAGCGACTTCGTGGCGATGCGCTTGATCTCCGCGGGCATGGTGGCCGAGAACATGGCGACCTGCCGGTCCTTCGACGTGGCTGTGAGCAGCCGCTCGACGTCCTCGAGGAACCCCTGCCTGAGCATCTCGTCGGCCTCGTCCACGACCACCATCTCGACCTCCGAGAGGTCGAGGCGGCCCGAGTCGAGCAGATCGAGCAGGCGCCCCGGCGTGCCCACGATCACGGGGACGCCCGCCTTGAGCGCCTCGAGCTGGGGCCGGTAGGAGGAGCCGCCGTAGATCGTCGCCACCCCGATGCGGTGCCGGCCGCGCAGCTCACGCAGGGCCTCCGTCACCTGGATGGCCAGCTCACGCGTGGGTGCGAGGACCAAGGCGCGCAGCCCCGGTCGTGTCCCCCGCAGGCCGTCGAGCAGGGGGAGCCCGAACGCGGCCGTCTTGCCCGACCCGGTGCGCGCCCGCGCGATCAGGTCGCGGCCGCTCAGCAGCGCGGGGATCGCGGCCGCCTGGATCGGAGTCGGGGTCTCGAACCCGAGGCCCTCGAGGGTGGGGAGGAACGAGGGGTCGAGGCCCAGCGTGTCGAAGGAGGGCTTTGGTTCGTCGGTGTCGCTCGGGGCCTGCATGGCCGGGGGAATGCACTGATTTCAAGGGCTTGTCAACGCAAACCCGGGGGTGCGCACGGCACGAAGAATCAGTCTTCGGCGGTCCAGACGGCCTCCAGACCGCCGATCAGCTCGCTGGGGGAGGCGTCGATGCCGTTGGTCATGACCGCGAAGCAGCGCTGCTGGTCCGGGAGGACGAGGACGGCAGTCCGCGCCTTCTGCTGGGCGCCGGTGTGACTCACGCGCCGGTCCGTGTCGCCCCGGACGCCGAACCCGAACGAGTAGGCGTTCGCGGGCGCGACCGGCGCCCACAACACGTCGTCCCGGGCCTCCTCGGGCAGGAGCCGGTCTCCGAGCAGGCCAGCGCACCACCGGGTCAGGTCCTCGCCGGTGGACAGGAACCCGCCGCCCGGGAGCTTCCAGCTCACGTCGCTGTCGCCGTCGGGGAGGAAGTCGCCTCCGTCGTACCCGTACCCCACCGCGCGACGCTCACGGGCCTCCCAGTGGAGGTCGGGCCCCAGCGTGTCCATGTCGAGCGGGTCGGCGATCCAGGTGTCCACGAGCTCGGCGAACGAACGCCCGGAGGCGCGCTCGAGGACGACGCCCGCGAGGTTGTGGCCCATCGTCGAGTAGCGGTAGTCGGTGCCGGGGGGCGCCACGAGGGGCGCGTCGATCCAGCGGGGGAGGGCCCAACTGAGCCCGGTGTTCACGGCCGGGTCGTTGCGCTCGCCCGCAGGCGGGGTCGGGCTCGCGAGGCCGTTGCTGTAGTGCTGGACGCCGCTCGTGTGATCGAGGAGTCGCCGCAGCGTCACGCCGTCCGCGCCGTCCGGGATCGGCTCCGCGCAGCCCATGGCTTCGCACCCCTCGGGCAGCCAGGTGGTGGGCTGGGTGTATTCGTCGACCACGTCCTCGACGGGCGCCTCGAGGTCCACGTCGCCCCGAAGGCTCGTCTGCAGCGCGGCGACCCCCGTGAGGCCCTTGGACAGCGACGCCCAGCGGAACAGGGTCGCCCGGGGATCCACCGGGACGCTCGCCTCGATGTCCTCCCAGCCGAACCCGCCCAGGTAGACGAGCGTGCGGCCCTCGGCGACGCCGAGGAACAGCCCGGGGAGGTTCTCGTCGGCGATCGTCGCCTCGCCGTAGGCGTCCACGTCGGGGCGATCGACGAGGGCCACCGAGAGGTACGACGGCTCGGGCGTGGGGTCGACGGGGACGACCTCGTCCGCTGGGCAGCCGAGCAGGGGGAGGGCGAACAGGAGGAGCGCGGGCCTCACGACCCGAGTCTAAGTCAGGCGCGGCTCACCCGGTCGCGCCGTACTTCGCGCGGTAGGCGTCGATCCGGTCGCGGTCGGCCTGCGTGAGCTTCGGGCCCAGGTGCTCGACGATGTCGTCCAGGGTGGCGATCGCGAAGGAGTCGAGGCCGAACTCGTCGCGCAGCTCGGCGAGGGCCCCGCGGTCGGTGGCGCCGCGCTCCATGCGATCGACGCTCACGATGAGGCCGGAGATGCTCACGTCCGCCACGGCGCGCAGCTTCGGCACCGTCTCCCGGACGCTCGTCCCGGCGGTCGTCACGTCCTCGATGATCAGCACCCGGTCGCCGTCCTGCGGCTTGCGCCCCACCAGGGAGCCCCCTTCGCCGTGGTCCTTGACCTCCTTGCGGTCGAAGCAGAAGGGGACGTCGACGCCGTGGTGCTCGGCGAGCGAGGAGGCCGCGGCGACCACCAGGGGGATGCCCTTGTAGGCGGGGCCGAAGAGCAGGTCGTACTCCACCCCGCGGGCGACGATGGCGTCCGCGTAGAAGCGGCCGAGGCGGGCGATCTGACGGCCCGTGCGGTAGCGACCGGTGTTCACGAAGTAGGGCGTCTTGCGCCCGCTCTTGGTGGTGAAGTCCCCGAACGTCAGGACCTCGCACTGCACCATGAAGTCGATGAACTCTCGCTGGTCGTCGCGCATCTCGTCTCCGATCGCGGCGCAGTCTGCGGCAGGCCCCTGCGGGCGGCAAGCGGCCGCGACGAAGCCGTGGAAGGTGGTTGATCTTCCACCAGGACTGAAAGTATGTTCAGTCCCTTCGCGATGACCCCGACTCCCCCCACGCTCACGGCGTCCGTCCGCCATGAGAACCCGCTCGATCTGCCCGCGACCCTGCGCCCCCTGCAGGTCGGCCGATACGACCCCTGCATGCGGATCTTCGCGGCCGATCGGCCCCACCACGGCGGGCGCGCGGTGATGGCCTTCCGCACGCCGCTCGGCCCGGTGACGGTGCTCGTGGAGCAGGAGCTCGACCCGGACTCCGAGCCCCGCCTGCTCCCAGGCCTCCGACCTTGTGGCCGGGTGCATGCGTCCGCCTGGGGACCGGGCTCCGAGTGGGCGCTCACGCGACTCGAAGACCTCGTGGGTCTCTCGGACGATCCCTCGGACTTCCAGCCGGAGCACCCCCTCGTCCGTCGGATCCATCGGCACCGGATCGGCGTGCGTCTCGCCAAGACTCACCGGGTGGCGGACCTGCTGGCGCCGTGCATCCTCCACCAGCTCGTCACCGGTCGTGACGCCATGCAGGCCTGGACGCGCGTCGTCCACCGGTGCGCCGAGCCCGCGCCCGGGCCGTTCGAGCTGAGCCTGCCTCCCTCCATGCCTGCGCTTGTCGCGCTCTCCCTGGGCAAGTACGTGGAGTCCGGGGTGCTGGCGAAGCAGGCCGCGGCAGTGAAGGCGATGGCGCGGGTGGCCGACCGGTTGGACGAGACGGCCGAGATGGACGCGCCGGACGCCTACCGCCGGCTCGTCTCGGTGCGGGGGATCGGGCCCTGGACGGCCGCGTCGGTCATGCTCGCGGGCATGGGCTTCGCGGACGCGGTCGCCGTGGGCGACTTTCACCTCCCCAACCACGTCGGGTGGGCGCTCGCGCGCGAGGAGCGGGGGGACGACGCCCGCATGCTCGAGCTGCTCGAGCCGTTCCGCCCCCACCGCGGTCGCGTGGTGCGGCTGCTGATGTCCGCGGGGTTCAAGGCGCCGAAGCGGGGGCCGCGCCATCCGGCTCGCGACCCGAGGGTCTGGTGACATGACGGCCGCCCCCGCCGCGCACGTCCTCGACCGCTTCAACGCCGCCACCGCGGCGTGGTTCCGCGAGGCGTTCGACGGTCCCACCGCCGTCCAGGAGCAGGGCTGGGCCGAGATCGCCGACGGCCGGCACACGCTGCTGATCTCTCCCACGGGCTCGGGGAAGACGCTCGCGGCGTTCCTGTGGGCGATCTCTCGGGTCACCGAGCTGCCCGAGGACGCCGAGCCCGGGGTGCGGGTGCTCTACCTGTCGCCGCTCAAGGCCCTCGCGTACGACGTCGAGCGCAACCTGCGCGCCCCGCTCATCGGCATCGGTCGGGCGGCCGCGCGGCTCGGGCAGCCGTTTCGGGCTCCGCGGATCGGGGTGCGGACGGGCGACACCACGTCGTCCGAGCGTCGCCGGCAGCTCAAGGATCCCGGCGAGATCTTCGTCACCACGCCCGAGTCGCTCTACCTGATCCTGGGGGGCAAGGCCGCCGCCCGACTGCGCACCGTGCACACGGTCATCGTGGACGAGATCCACGTCATGGCGGGGACGAAGCGGGGCGCTCACCTGGCGCTGTCGCTGGAGCGGTTGGCGCAGGTCGCGGACGTGCGGCCCCAGCGCATCGGCTTGTCGGCGACGGTCCGGCCGGTGGAGGACGTCGCGCACTGGCTCGGCGGATCCCGGAACGTCGGATCGAAGGACGGGGTGGCGATCGTCGACACCAGCGCCAAGCCCGCGCTGGATCTCGAGATCGTCGTGCCCATGGAGGACATGGCTCGCCGGGCTCCGGTGCCGGAGTTCTCGGCCGGCGAGGTCGTCGGGGGAGGGGAGTCGGGGCCCGTCCTCATGGACTTCGCCCGGGACGGCATGGGCGCAGGCGCCTTCCAGGACCCGGGGCGGGCGGGGGTCTGGTCGCAGATCCACCCGAAGCTCCTGGAGCTCATCCGCGCCCACCGCACGTCGATCCTCTTCGTGAACAGCCGCGGCCTCTGCGAGCGCATGGCGCGTCGGCTCAACGAGCTGGCCGAAGAAGACCTCGTGCGGGCCCACCACGGGTCGGTGTCCCACGCGAAGCGCGCGGAGATCGAAGAGGGCCTCAAGGAGGGGCGGCTGCGGGGCATCGTGGCCACCAGCTCCCTCGAGCTCGGGATCGACATGGGCACCGTCGACCTCGTGGTGCTCGTCGAGTCGCCGGGGGCCACGGCGCGGGGCCTCCAACGCGTGGGCCGGGCCGGGCACGGCGTGGGCGAGACGTCCATCGGTCGCCTCTTCCCGAAGTGGCGGGGGGACCTGCTCGAAGCGGCGGTCGTCGCGCGACGGATGCAGGAGGGTCGCCTCGAGCCCATCTCCGTCCCGCGCAACGCCCTGGACGTGCTCGCGCAACAGATCGTGGCGATGTGCGCCGTGCGGCCGTGGACGGTGGACGAGCTCGAGTCGACCGCGCGCGCCGCCTTCCCCTACGCCGACCTGTCTCGGGACGCCCTCGTCTCGGTGCTGGACATGCTGTCGGGCCGATACCCGTCCACCGACTTCGCGGACCTCCGCCCCCGCCTCAACTGGGATCGGGAGCGGGACGTCCTCGCCCCGCGCCCGGGCGCGAAGATGATCGCCGCCGTCAACGCCGGGACGATCCCGGATCGAGGCCTCTACGCGGTGCAGATCGCGCCCGACGGCCCCCGCGTGGGGGAGCTCGATGAGGAGATGGTCCACGAGTCGCGGGTGGGCGAGACGTTCGTGCTCGGCGCGTCCACGTGGCGGGTGGAGGGGATCGAGCGGGACCGCGTGCTCGTGAGCCCCGCGCCCGGGCAGCCCGGGAAGATGCCCTTCTGGCACGGCGAAGGCCCGGGGCGGCCCATCGAGCTCGGGAGGGCCGTGGGCGAGTTCCTGCGCGAGTTCTCGGAGCAGCCGGACGACCGCACCGTGGACTGGCTCCAGGGGCGTTCTCCGCTCGACGTCCGGGCCGCGCGCAACCTCGACGCGTACCTCCGCGAGCAGCTGGAGGCCACCGGCGCGCTCCCCACCGATCGGACCATCGTCGTCGAGCGCTTCCGGGACGAGCTGGGGGACTGGCGGGTCTGCCTGCACACCCCGTTCGGCGCGCGGGTGCACGCGCCCTGGGCCCTGGCCATGGAGTCAGCGCTCTCGGGGGCGGCCGGGTTCGACATCCAGGCCACGTGGACGGACGACGGCATCGTGCTGCGGTTCGCGGACATCGAGGGCACGGGCGCGGGGCTCCCCTCCGAGGACGCGCTGATCCCGGACCCGGACGACGTGGAGGACCGCGTCGTGGAGCAGCTCGCGCAGTCGGCGCTGTTCGCGTCGATGTTTCGGGAGAACGCGGCGCGATCGCTGCTGCTCACGCGCGCCAAGCCGGGGCAGCGCATGCCGCTGTGGGCGCAGCGGGTGAAGTCGAGCAACCTCCTGGCGGCCGCCAAGCAGTACCCGGCGTTCCCGGTGATCCTCGAGACCTACCGCAGCTGCCTCGCCGACCACTTCGATCTCGACGCCCTGCGGGAGGTGCTCTCGGGGATCCGCCGTCGGGACATCAAGCTCGAGCTGGTGGAGACGGACACGCCCTCGCCCTTCGCCCGCTCCCTGGTGATCCGGCTCGTGGCGTCGCACATGTACGAGGGCGACGCCCCCCTCGCCGAGCGTCGGGCCCAAGCGCTGAACCTGGACCGCAACCTGCTGCGGGAGCTGCTCGGCCACGACGAGCTGCGGGAGCTGCTGGACCTCGAGATCATCGAGCAGGTGGAGCGTGAGCTGCAGTGCCTCACGGCCGATCGGCGGGTGCGCAACGCGGACGCGCTCCACGACCTGCTGCGTCGGCTCGGGGACCTGGGGGACGAGGAGGCGGGGCTCCGCTCGGAGGTCCACCCGGGGGAGTGGCTGCTCGACCTGCAGGACCAGCGGCGCGTGGCGTGCGTGAGGGTCGCGGGCGCGCCGCGGTGGGTCGCCGTCGAGGACGTCGCGCGCTACCGGGATGCCCTGGGGGCCATGCCTCCGCCGGGCTTGCCGTCGGTGTTCCTCGAGCCCTCCGCGGACCCCGTGATCGAGCTGCTGCGCCGCTACTCACGGACTCACGGTCCCTTCACGACCGTGGAGATCGCCGCGCGGTTCGGGATGATGCCCGCGGCCGTGAGCCCGCTCCTGGCGGGCCTGCAGGCCAAGGGAGATCTGCTGCGAGGGGGCTTCCGCCCCGGCCGCGTGGGCGACGAGTGGTGCGCGCAGGACGTGCTCCGCCGAATCCGTCGGCGCACCCTGGCGAAGCTCCGCGGGGAGGTCGCTCCCGTGGATTCGGCCGTCCTCGGGCGGTTCCTGGTGGGCTGGCAGGGCGTCGTGGCCGACAAGCCCGGGGTGCACGTGCCGAAGCGGGGCCGGATCGCGCTGGAGGACGCCCTCGATCAGCTGGAGGGGCTGCCGCTCTCGTTCAAGGAGCTCGAGGGTCGCATCCTCCCGTCGCGTGTGCCGGACTTCCGGCCCGAGATGCTCGACGAGCTGGGCGCTACGGGAGACCTGCTCTGGGTGGGGCGCGGCGCGCTGGGGACCACGGACGGCCGGGTCTCGCTGCACCGCCCCGACCGTCCAGCGCTGCTGCCGTCGCCCGAGGAGCTGCCCGACTCCCCCCTCCACGAGGCGCTGCTCACGCACCTCCGCACGCGCGGGGCCTCGTTCCTCACGGCGCTGCTCGCGGTGGATCCCGGGCTCCCCGCATCCGAGGTGCTCTCGGCGCTGTGGGACCTCGTGTGGGCGGGGGGCGTGACCAACGACACCTTCGGCCCCCTGCGAAACCTCGGGCGGGTGCGGCGCGCGGCCAAGCGGTCGGCGAGCGCGGCCGGGCGCGGTCGGCGTCCTCCCGCCGGTCGACGCGGGCTGCGGGCGCGGAGCCTCCCCGGGGCCGGGGGGCGCTGGTACCTCACGGACTTCCTCACGCCCTCGTCCGCCAACGACACGGAGCGGGCTCACGCGCTCGCAGTCACGCTGTTGGAGCGCTACGGGGTGGTCTCGCGCGAGGCCGCGAAGGCCGAGTCGATCCCCGGCGGGTTCACGTCGATCTACCGGGTCCTCCAGGCGATGGAAGAGGGCGGACGGGCCCGGCGCGGCTGGTTCGTCGACGGGCTGGGCGGTGCCCAGTTCGCCCTCCCGGGGGCCGTGGACCGGCTGCGGGCGGCACGTCGACTCGGAGACGAGCCCGAGGTGCGCGTCCTCGCCGCTACGGACCCCGCCAACGTCTACGGCTCCCTGCTGTCCTGGCCCACCGGTCGAAACGAGACCGTCGCCACCGCGAAGCGGCTCCCGGGGGCCACCGTCGTGCTCGTGGACGGGCGCCTGATCCTCCACCTGGGGGCCGCGCGCACGAAGCTGACGACGTTCGCGTCCGACGACGACGAGCGCGACCTCCCCGCCGCGCTGCACGCGCTCTACTGGGTGGGGCGTCGGGCGCGGGTGCGCGAGATTCGCATCGAGCGGATCGACGGGGAGCCCGCCCTCGCCTCGCCCCTGCGGCCGGCGCTGGCGCGGGCGGGGTTCACGGAAGAGATCCGGGGACTCACGCTGGATACGAGCCGCCCGCGGAGGGCGTGAGTGCCCGAGGGCGACACGATCCACAACCTGGCGGCCACCCTCGCCCCGGACCTCGTGGGGCGGCGGCTGGTCTCGGTGGGGCTGCGCGAGCTGCGCGGGGCGGACCGCCTGGAGGGGGAGGTCGTGGAGCGCGTCTTCGCGATCGGGAAGCACCTGCTGATCGTCACGGAGGGGGGGACGGCGCTGCGGTCCCACCTGGGCATGGAGGGGGGCTGGCATCGGTACCGGCCGGGCGAGCGGTGGCGAGCGCCCCGGAGCGCCGCGCGCATCGTGTTGGAGACCGAGGACCTGGTGCTCGTCTGCTTTCAGCCGCCCCAGGTGGCGGTCTTCCGTTGGGCCGAGCGCCGACGCCACGAGGCGCTCGCGATCCTCGGCCCGGACCTCATCGACGTGGACGTGGACGCCGCCGTGATCGTGAGTCGGGCCCGCGCCTTCCCCCTCACGCGCGACGGGCGGGTGCGGCTCATCGCCGAGATCCTCCTCGATCAGCGGGTCGCCGCGGGCATCGGGAACGTCTTCAAGTCCGAGGTGCTGTTCCTGCACGGCCTCGATCCCTGGACGCCGCTCCCCGCCGTCACGGACACCCAGCTGGTGGCGCTGTACGAGGAGTCGGCCACGTGGCTCCGCTACAACGTCGGGCGCGGGCGTCGGGTGACGGCCCCCCGCCACGCGGACGGGCCGAGCCGAAAGCGCGGCCGGGGGCTCTGGGTCTACAACCGAGACCGGCTGCCGTGCCGACGCTGCGGGACCCTGGTCCGCACCCGCAAGCTGGGCGAGCAGCCCCGAGGCACGTGGTGGTGTCCGACGTGCCAGCCCCCTGTCCGAGCCGTGTCCGCGGACGTCCGGACACCCTGACGACCCGGGCACCGAGCCTCGACGGAGACGACGCGTGAGGACGGCAGGATCGCATACCCCACTGGAATCATTCATGAATCTCGCGCGCGGCCGAAGCCGGCACGGGGGCTGCACAAGGGAAGAGCAACCCTTCACCCCCACCGGAGCCCACGATGATGACTTCCTACCCCGCCGCCCGCGCCACCAAGCTCACCCTCCGCTCCGCCCTGGTCGTCGCCGGGTTGGGCGTCGTCGTCGCCTCCTCGGGCTGCAGCGACACCGGCCTCTCCGGCGTCGAAGGCGAAGCCGACGGCCAGGTCGAGGTCACCATCCACGGCATGGTGCAGGCCCGCGGCGAGGCCGTCGCCGACGCGACCGTGTGCTCCCACTTCACCCCCAGCGCCCAGTGCGCGACGACCGACGGCGAGGGGCGCTTCAGCATGACCGCTCGCTCCGCGCAGCCCAGCGAAGAGTCACCGCGGATGGTCGCGCTGACCTTCGACGCCGACGGCTTCGCGCCGATCCTCTACCCGCAGTCGGTCCGCATGGACGGCGAGCAGGCGGCCGAGATGTACGTCGACGTCCGCATGGTGTCCGAGCTCGAGGTCGGCCTCCAGGCGCTCGCCGCGGGCATCGACCTGCGGGACGACCGCGCGCACCTCGCGGTGAAGGTCTCCTCGACCACCATCGCGGCGAGCGCCCGCGTCTGGGAAGGCCTGCACGGCTACGAGACCACGCCCACCGGCGACCCCTCGACCTACACGGATGAGGGCGGCGTCCTGGACCCCGAGCGCTCCTCCACCTCCTCCGACGGCGGCTTCGTCATCACGAACATGGAGCCCGGCATGGCCGAGGTCGGCATCACACGCCGCCAGGGCAAGGCGCGCTGCGCGATGGTCCAGGGCTTCGGCTCCACGGGCGAGAACAGGTTCGCCATGGAGATGGTCCCCGGCCGCATCACCTACGCCCGCGCCGTCTGCTACGACGTCCCGCCGAAGGGCCCCGCCGCCGACCTGAGCGGCGACCCCTCCGACCTGACCGTGTACGAGCGCCCCACCCTCGGCGAGCCCGGCATGTCCTCCGACTCCTGAGCCTCCCGAACCCTCCATCCGACGCCCCGGGGACCTCCTCGGGGCGTCGGCGCTCACGTATGGTCCCGGCCATGCGAGGTCGTCCCCCCGAATCCGCCGCCGAGGGTCGCCGAGGCGACCTCGAGTTCCGCTCCCTGCCCGCCATGCTCGCTCGGTGCGTCGAGCGTTTCGGCGGTTCTGCCGCGATCGAAGAAGGGGGCCGGACGCTCTCCTTCCACGAACTCGCGCAGGACGTGGAGCGCGCCGCCCGTGCGTTCGTCGCGGCCGAGGTCCAGGCCGGCGACCGGGTCGCCATCTGGGCGCCGAACGTCTCCGAGTGGATCGTCGCCGCGCTGGGTGTCCAGTCGGCGGGCGGCGTGGTGGTCCCCATCAACACGCGCTTCAAGGGAGGGGAGGCCGCGTACGTCCTCGCCCGCAGCCGCGCGCGCCTGCTCCTGACGGTGAACGGGTTCCTGGGCACCGACTACGTGGCCCTGCTGGCTCGCGCCGACGTCGACCTGCCCGAGCTCCGGGGGACCGTCGTGCTGCGCGGCGACGCCCCCGACGGGACCCGGGCTTGGGACGAGTTCCTGGCCGGAGCGGACGCCGTCGACCCCGCCGAGGTCGAGCGCCGGACCGCTGCCATCGCCCCCGACGACCTCTGCGACATCCTCTTCACCAGCGGCACCACCGGGAACCCGAAGGGCGCCCTCTCGACCCACGCCCAGACCCTGCGCGCGTTCCGCGACTGGAGCGACGTCGTCGGCCTGCGCGCGGGGGACCGCTACCTCGTCGTCGTGCCGTTCTTCCACAGCTTCGGATACAAGGCGGGCTGGCTCTCGGCGCTGATGATGGGCGCGACGGTGCTGCCCCACCTCGTGTTCGACGCCGCCGAGGTGATGCGCCGGATCGCCCCGGACCGGGTCTCGGTCCTGCCCGGCCCGCCGGCGCTCTATCAGTCGATCCTCACCCACCCCGAGTTCGGGGATCACGACCTCGGCAGCCTCCGCCTCGCGGTCACGGGCGCGGCGTCGATCCCCGTCGAGCTCATCCGCCGCATGGGCGACACGATGGGCTTCGAGACGATCATCACCGGGTACGGGCTCACGGAGGCGACGGGCATCGCCACGATGTGTCGGTACGACGACGACCCCGAGACGATCGCCACCACCAGCGGGCGCGCCATCCCCGGGGTCGAGGTCCTGGTGGTCGACGACGCAGGGGCCGAGGTGCCCCGCGGCGAGCCGGGCGAGGTGGTGGTGCGCGGCTACAACGTCACCCAAGGGTTCCTCGACGACCCCGAGGAGACCGCCCGCGCCATCGACGCGGAGGGGTTCCTGCACACGGGCGACATCGGCGTGATGGACGCGCGCGGCTACCTGCGGATCACCGACCGCAAGAAGGACATGTTCATCGTCGGGGGCTTCAACGCGTACCCCGCGGAGATAGAAAACCTCCTGCTCACGCACCCTTGCGTCGCTCACGCGGCCGTGATCGGCGTCCCTCACGAGCGGCTCGGGGAGGTCGCCAAGGCCTTCGTGGTCCTGCGCGCGGACGAGGCCCCGGTCACCGAGCAGTCCCTGGTCGCCTGGAGTCGCGAGGCCATGGCCAACTACAAGGTGCCGAGGTCCTTCGAGTTCGTGGGGGCCCTGCCCCGAAACGCGACGGGCAAGGTGCAGAAGTTCAAGCTGCGCGCCCGTTGATGTAGAAGGCGGGTGATGCAGCGAAGAGGGCTCCGGGAAGCGATCAAGCGGCGAGTGGTGCGTTGCACTCCGCTGGTACCGCACGTGGACGCCAGCACGTGGGACCCCGACCAGGAGGTCGATCCGGCCGAGGTGGGCCTCTCCGCGGCGGCGGTGAAGTCGGTGTGGCAAGAGGTCGAGGCGCTCTACAGCTCCGGCGTGCACCCCGCGATCCAGCTCTGCGTGCGCCGCAACGGCCGCATCGTCCTCAATCGCGCGATCGGGCACGCGTCGGGCAACGGTCCCGAGGACGGGCCGGACGTCCCCAAGGTGCTCGTCACCCCCGAGACGCCCTTCTGCGTTTTCTCCGCGAGCAAGGCCGTGACCCTGATGTTCGCGCACCTGCTCGTCGAGCGCGGGCAGCTCGACTACGACATGCCGGTCGCCCACTACCTCCCGGAGTTCGGGCGGCACGACAAGGGCTGGATCACCACGCGCGACCTCCTCAAGCACCGCGCCGGAGTGCCCTTCATGGGGGCCGGCCTCACGCCCGAGTCCCTGCTCGATTGGGACGGGCTGCTCGAGTACATCTACGACCTGCGGCCGGTCGCGCCGCAGGACCGACGCCTCGCGTACCACGCGGCCACGTCGGGGTACTTGCTGGCGCAGCTGGTCCAGGTCGTGGACGGGCGGGACGTGCGCACGTTCATGCGCGAGGAGGTCACCGAGCCGCTGGGCCTCACGTGCTTCGACTACGGCATCGAGGAGTCCCGTCGCCACGAGGTGGTGAAGAACTACTTCACGGGCCTGCACTTCGGCCCGGCGATGGACTGGGCCTTCCGACGCGCCCTGGGCACGACGCTGATCGAGGGCTGCCCTCTCTCCAACGGGCCCGAGTGGCTGGGTTGCTGCATGCCGTCCGGCAACATCGTGACGACGGCCGAGCAGATCGGCCGCTTCTTCGAGCTGCTCCTGCGCGAAGGCGAGCTGGACGGGGTCCGGATCTTCGCCCCCGAGTCCGTGCGGATGGCGGCGCGTCGCACCACGGGCCGGGAGGTGGACCTCACGATCGGGCTCCCCATTCGGTACGGCCACGGGATGATGCTGGGCAGCCGGTGGATCTCCCCGTTCGGGCCGCGCGCCGAGCAGGCGTTCGGACACCTCGGCCTGTCCAACGTGCACGTGTGGGCGGACCCCCAGCGGGATCTCTCGGCCGCGCTGCTCACGTCCGGCAAGCCGGTGTTCGCGCACCACCTCCCGGCCCTGTGGGGGATCCTGCGCGGGATCAGCGACTTCCCGGACGCCTGACAGACCGTCAAGGCAGGCTCACCACCAGCTTGCCGATGTGCGTCCCCTCGAACAGGGACCGCAGCGCCGCCGGGGCCTCGGCGAGTCCTTGGCGTCGGGTCTCGCGGACCTCGATCTCCCCCGCCCGCACGTGGGCGGCCAGGGCGGCGCGGGCCTCCTCCCACCGGGGGGCGAAGTCGAACGTCGTGAACCCCTCCATGCGGGCGGACTTCGCCAGCAGCTGCAGGTAGTTGCGAGGGCCGACGGGGCGCTCGTCGTTGGCCGACGAGATCGCCCCGCACAGGACGATCCGGCCTCGTCGGTTCAGCCGCCGGAGGGCCGCCTCCAGGGAGGCTCCCCCGACCGAGTCGAAGTAGACGTCGACCCCGTCGGGGCAGGCTCGCTTGATCGCGGCCCCCAGCGACGGCTCACGACGTCGGTGGATCGCCCCCACGCCGAGCTCCTCCAGCCACCCGACCTTGGCGTCGTTCCCCACGATCCCGAGGACCCGGCACCCGGCGAGCTTCGCCAGCTGCACGACGACCGAGCCCACGCCCCCCGCCGCCGCGGACACCAGCACGGTCTCGCCGGCCCGGGGGCGCCCGATCTCGTGCAGGCCGAACCAGGCGGTCAGGCCGGTCCCGCCGAGCACGCCGAGCGAGTACGACGGAGGCAGGTCCTCGTCCGGCGGGATGCGCCGCACGACGTCCTGCGCGCAGATCACGCACCGCTCGGACCAGGTCCCGAGCGCGACCACGCGGGTCCCCACCTCGAACCCGGGGGCACCGGACGCCTCGACGCATCCAAGGATGCCGCTCCTGATGGGGGCGCCGAGCGCGATGGGAGGCAGGTAGCTCGGCTTGTCGTCCATCCAGCCCCGGATCGCGGGGTCGATGGAGAGCATCTCCACGCGCACCGCGATCTCCCCGGGCCCGGGCGCGGCGTCGGGCGCGGCCTCGATTCGGAAGACGTCGTCGCCCGGGAGCCCCTCGGGGCGGCGGGCGAGGACGACGCGGCGATGCTCTCCGGGCACGCCCATGTTGTACCGTCGTTCGATGCGCGCCGCCCGCATCCACCGCTACGGAACTGCAGACGAGCTGATCGTCGAGGACGCCCCACGCCCCTCGCCCGGCCGTGGGGAGCTGCTCATCGCCGTGGTCGCCAGCTCGGTGAACCCCATCGACTGGAAGATGCGCGAGGGCATCCAGGCAGCCATCGCGCCCCGCTCGATGCCCACCATCCTCGGTCTGGACGTGTCCGGCCTCGTGGAGGAGGTGGGCCAGGGCGTCGTCGGCTTCGACGTGGGAGACGCCGTGTTCTCGTCTCCCGACCACCGCCGCGAGGGGACCTACGCCGAGTACGTGGTCGTCCCCGCCGCGCAGGTCGCCCCGAAGCCCGCGTCCCTCACTCACGCCGAGGCCGCGTCGCTCCCCCTGGTCGGGCTCACGGCGTGGGATTGCCTCGTGCGCGCCGCCGATCTGAAGGCCGGGGAGCGCGTCCTGATCCAAGCCGGGTCGGGGGGGGTGGGGACGTTCGCCATTCAGCTGGCGAAGCACCTGGGCGCCGAGGTGGCGACCACGTGCAGCGGCCGCAACGCGGAGCTCGTCACGTCGCTCGGGGCGGACCGGGTGGTCGACTACACGCAGGAGCGCTTCGACGAGGTGCTGCCCCCCCAGGACGTGGTGCTCGAAGCGATGGGTGGCGAGATCCTCGCGCGCTCCCTGGCGGTCGTGAGGCGGGGCGGACGCCTGTCCTTCATCAACTCGGGGCTCGGGCCGCGCGTGGAGCGATGGGGCTCGGTCGTGGGCACGCTCGTCACCGTCGTGGCGGCGGCCTCGATGATGCTCTTCCAGAGGTTGGTTCGGGGCGTGAAGGCCTCGATGGTCGTTCGCAGGGCGGATGGGGCCGCGCTGGCCGAGATCGCGTCGCTCGTGGACGCCGGTGCGATCCGACCGACCATCGATCGGGAGTACCCGCTCGCCGAGATCGCCGAGGCTCACCGCTACGGCGAGACGGGCCGCGCCCGCGGCAAGATCGTGATCCGGGTCCGCCCCGAGCCCTAAGTCTAACGAAGCTTCGCCTCAAACCGCCGAGCGTGAACCGTAGGGGCGGTGTCGATCGGAGGAAGCGTTCTCGACGTTCGTAGAGGCGGGGACATCATGGAAGTGCATTAACCCTCCATCACGGAGGCT